>JACKQG010001601.1_pt1 | contig 30940 bp, 30 predicted proteins | sample 8237621 | NCBI WGS metagenome assembly JACKQG01 (sample SAMN15677084, study PRJNA649215) | marine metagenome | biome: marine; feature: Black Sea; material: saline water; isolation source: suspended particulate matter (SPM) from the Black Sea western gyre | collected 2013-06-09/2013-06-10 | depth... | reverse complement strand
ATCAATGTTTATGATCAAAATAATTATGTATTCGAATAATATCCTTGAGCCAAATAAGTAATGCCATGGTGTTTAATGATGGTATTATCTGTCAGGAGTCAAATTCAACAAATTATCGAGCGTTTCTTCAGCATGTTTTCATGATTTTGGAGATTTACAGCAATGTTCTGGTTTTACATCATGAATCTTGCTGATAGGCTCGCCCCTTCCGTTCTCATTATCAGGCACAGCTAAAGATAAATAGCCGGGATCTTTATTGTCAGAATTTCATTTTTAGGTTGCCAATACATTTTATGGTGCTACACTGATTTTTTTTCTTTGGGGAAATATATGAATCAACAAGTTTTTGGGGTACTGTTTGCAGTTGCGGCTTTTACAGCCTGGGGATTTTTGCCGGCCTATTGGAAACAGATGCAGGAGGTCATTCCCCTTGAAATCCTTTGCCATCGAATTGTCTGGTCCTGTATTTTCCTTACCATAATTATTTCTTTCCAGAAAAGGTGGGGAGAAGTGGGCGATATTGTTAAAACACCGTCAAAATTAAAGGGCCTTATTCTAAGCGGATTTTTGATCGGATTTAACTGGTTTGTCTATATCTGGGCAGTCAACTCGGGCCGGGTGGTGGAAACCAGTCTCGGGTATTATATCAATCCAATGTTTAATGTATTAATAGGCTATTTTCTGCTGGGTGAAACTTTTGGCCGGCTGCAACGTATTGCAGTGCTTTTTGCCATGACAGGTGTTATTTATTCTCTTATTGCCTATGGTGCCCTGCCCCTCTTTGCCTTGACCCTGGCAACCACATTTGCCTTTTACGGCTATGCCCGAAAAAAAATACAGGCCGCACCCATACCGGGCCTGTTAGTTGAGACCATGGTTTTGTTTGTCCCGGCGCTTGGTTATATCCTGTTTAGAATGATTTGGGTTGGCAGCTACTTTATCAATGATTTAATATTGACCCTTTGGATGATCGGAGCAGGTGTGGTAACCAGCCTTCCCCTGCTCTGGTTTGCAGCAGCAGCGAAAAGGCTTAACCTGTCCACCATTGGCATCCTGCAATATATAGCCCCTTCCATTGCGTTTATACTTGGTGTATTTATCTATAAGGAAGACTTTACCCGCCACAATTTGATCACCTTTGGATTCATCTGGATGGGCGTGATTTTGTATACATGGGGATCTTTGATGCAAAATCGACGATAGTTTGCATTGTCCGCCACCAGATATGGATATCAATTTTTAATTTTTTTTGTATTTCTTGACAAAAAACAATTATTTATCCTACTCTCTATGCACCAGAATCTCGATTGCAATTGCATTACTATTGTTTGTAACTCTTTTCCCATTGTCATGTAATTCTCAAAACCAGCAGATTATAATAATTAATATTTCCCTGTAAAGGGTGTAAAATTTATCCGGATTTCAATTGGAGGCGAGATGCGATATTTTATTAAATCACAGACCCTGAAGAAATCTTTTTTTATTCTTCTTTTGGCTGGATGCCTTCTACCGAACAATTTGTCCGGGATGGAAGCGAACTTTTCAAAGGAAGAAACAGTCTTAATCTCAAACATTATAGGATTGACGGCCATCACCACATGGGGAGTTTTAAACTGGGATTATTTCAAAAATAAACCTGTAAAAAAAGACGAGGGCTGGTTTTCCAACAATACCAAAGATGGCGGCCATGACAAGCTCGGGCATTTCTATCTTTCATACGCCCTTTCCAATGGTTTTGCAGCTATTTATGAAAATAGAGGATATAATGCCAGGCAGGCAGCTCTTCTGGGATCTTTGTCATCTTTCGGTATGACTACCTGGATGGAACTTGGAGATTCTTTCAGCAATTATGGTTTTTCCCATGAAGATTTTATAATGAATTTAATTGGCAGCATGACAGGATATTTTTTTTATTCACATCCTGATATAGCAGAAAAAATTGATATCAGGTTTGAATACCGGCCAAGCTTTGATAAGACAGATTTTTTTACGGATTATGAAAACCAGAAATTTCTTCTGGCCTTAAAGTTTGATGGATTTGAATTTGCCCAAAATAATTATTTCAAATATTTAGAGCTGCATCTGGGTTATGATATAAAAGGATTCCCTGATCAAAAAAACAGGGAACGAAATATTTATATCGGAATTGGAATAAATGTTTCCAGGTTATTCAAACAAGCCTCAATGCCCAGAATCTCAAAGGCCTTTAATTATATTCAACTGCCCTATACCTATATCCAGATAGATAAAAACCTGAATAATTAAATTCCAATCCTAAAAAGTTTTTAAAATTTATCAAAAAAGATCATGTCGTCTTCTACCCCAAGATCGTATAGTGCATTGATAATGGCGTTGATCATGGGGGGCGGGCCGCAAAGGTAGAATTCTATTTGGGTGGGATCTTCATGCAGGCAAAGATAAGTATCACACAGATGGGTGTGGATAAACCCGGTCAGGCCATCCCAGTGGTCTTCTTCATCCGGGTTTGAAAGGGCTATATGATAGCTGAAGTTATCATGTCTTTTTTCAAGATCCTTGAAAACATCGTCATAAAACATCTCCTTTTTGGATCGGGCACCATACCAGAAAGAGACTTTCCTTTTTGTATGTATTCCATCAAGCTGATGGAGGATATGGCTTCTTAATGGGGCCATGCCTGCGCCACCGCCGACAAAACACATTTCATTTTCTGTATCCTTTGCCATGAAATCCCCGTAAGGACCGCTGATGGTAACCTTATCCCCGGGTTTAAGGCCAAAGACATAGGAAGACCCAAATCCGGGCGGGATGCCTTCTGTTCCCGGAGGAGGGGTTGCGATTCTGATATTCAACATCATAATTTTATTGTCATGGGGCGGATTGGCAAGGGAGTAAGCTCGAAAGCCCTGTTTTATCCCCTTTGATCTAAGTCCCAGGAAATTATATTTTTTCCATTCACTCACATACCTGCTTTCAATATTAAAATCTTTGAACATGAGATCATATTCAGGCACATCAATCTGGATATATGCGCCAGCCTCAAAATCAATGGGGGTTTCAGGCTTGAGTACCAGCTCTTTGATAAAGGTGGCCACATTTTGATTGGATACCACATGGGCATCCACTTTTTTTATGCCGAAAATAGACTCAGGTATTTTAATTTCAAGGTTATTCTTTACTTTTATCTGGCAGGATAATCGCTTATTGGCAAGCTTGTCTTTTCTGGTCAGATGGGCAAGCTCCGTGGGTAGAATGCTTCCTCCGCCTTCAGCGACTTCACATTTACACATACCGCAGGAGCCTGAACCGCCACAGGCAGAAGGAAGAAAGATCTCCTTTTGGGACAGGGCTGATAAAAGGGATGGATTGCCGGAAATTTTCAGTTTTTCATCCTTATTCCCATTAATGGTGATCTCAAATTCACCCTTGGTTGTGACCTTTGATTCAACAAACAGGAGCACTGTGACAAGGATAAGAATCACACCTGAAAAAACCAATATGCTTAGAAGGTATAACACTTTTTTTTGCTCTCCTTAAATGGGTATGGTTAAGCGCCTTTTAAAGGGTGATCCCGGAAAACATCATAAATGTCATGGCCATAAGGCCTGCGATAATCATGGTGATGCCGAATCCCTGCAGCCCTTTGGGGACATCTGAATATTTGACCTTGTTTCTTATGGTTGCCATGGAAACAATGGCAAGCATCCATCCTGTTCCAGAGCCTGCCCCAAAGACAATAGACTCAATAAAGGTATAATTTCTTTCTACCATAAACAGGGAGGTCCCAAGGATGGCACAATTGACGGCAATCAAAGGTAAAAATACCCCCAGGGTTGCATAGAGCAGGGGCGAATATTTATCAATAATCATTTCAACTGCCTGCACAATGGCGGCGATAACGGCAATAAAAGTGATAAATTTTAAAAAGCTTAAATCAAGGTCGGGAAAGCCTGCCCAGGACAATGCTCCAGGTGCTAAAAGCCCGTGATAGATGATCCAGTTGACAGGGCTTGTCACTGTCAGGACAAAGATAACAGCAAAACCTAAGCCCACCGCAGTCTCAACATTTTTTGAGACCGCGATAAAGGAACACATTCCCAGAAAATAGGCAAGAAGAATATTACCGATAAAAACCGAATTAATAAATAGACTGAATAGATCCCCCATTGCGTTTTTCCTACCTTTCTTCCTTTGATATTCCGGGCAGGCTGTTTTTCAGCCAGACCAGCAGTCCGATAATGAAAAAGGCCCCGGGTGCAAGCACCATAAGCCCCATGTTCTGATATCCGGCATCAAAGATGAATTGCGGGATAATGTTGAACCCAAAAAATTTACCCGACCCTAAAAGTTCTCTTAAAAAAGCCACTGTAACCAGTACCAGGCTGTAACCCAGCCCGTTTCCAATACCATCAAAAAATGAATCCAATGGCTTATTGGCAAGGGCAAAAGCTTCAGCTCTTCCCAGAACAATGCAATTGGTGATGATCAGGCCGACAAAAATCGACAGCTGCTTTGAAATATCATAAAAAAAGGCTTTTAATATCTGGTCTGTTACAATAACAAGAGAAGAAATAATGGCAAGCTCTGCTATGATCCTGATGTTAGAAGGTATTTTTTTTCTTAAAGAAGATATCATGAGGCTTGAAAAGGCAGTTACCAGTGTCAAGGCAATCCCCATGACAATTGAAGTGGACATTTTGACCGTGACAGCAAGGGCGGAACAAATCCCCAATACCTGGTAGGCAACAGGATTTTCTTTCCAGATGCCTTTGGCAACAATCTGCATATAGCTTGTTTTCTCCTGGGACATGAAAACCATCCTTTTTATTTACTGAGTATCCTTTGGGTTGATATCTTTCCTGTATATCTCTTTTTTGGGCACATCTATTACGGCTTTAAGCTTTTTCTGCCTGAAGATAATGGAAACAGCATCATATGTGATAAGGGTTTGTTCTATCCCTTTTGAAAGATATTTACCGGTCAGAGTCGCCCCTGAAATTCCGTCCACATAATGGCTTTGTTTATCTTTGGGAAGATTTGCTGATTTGCCTTTTGCAATACCAATAGATACAAATTTATTCTGGGAATTTAATATTTTTTTTCCCTTAAAATTTTTCTGGAACCAGGCACTTTCTATCTCTCCTCCAAGGCCGGGGGTTTCCGAATGGCTGAAAATCGAAAATCCTGATACGGTCTGTCCATCATTCTCAAATGCCAGATAACCTTGTATTTTTCCCCATAATCCTCTGGTATTGATGGGAATAATATATCCCCGGGTTATGCCATCCTGCTGGTAAAAATACAGAATCAAAGAATTGGGGGCATCGTTTTCAATGATCCTGCCTTCTCCATCAACAATGACCTTTTTGATATGGGCATCATAAAGCGTGTTTATTTCTTTTTTTGCAAGCTTTTTATTACCCATCAGATTCGCAGCTTTAAGGATATTGATTTTTTTATCAAGTTCCATATTGACCATTTGAAATCCCTTTAACCCGACTGCTGCAGCCGTAATTAAAAGACTGCAGATAACAGATAGCAAAAGAGCAAACAGGATAACATTTTTCCTGCTGTTTTTATCTTGCTTTTTATTTGGGGTTTCAGACATTGGGTATCCTCTTTGATGCATTATATTTGAGCACGATATGATCCAGCAAAGGAGCAAAAACATTCATGAACAGGATGGCCAGCATGGTGCCTTCAACAAAAGCAGGGTTGACCACCCGGATGGTAACTGTTAAAAACCCGATTAAAAACCCGAATATCCACCGTCCCGGGTTGGTGCCAGGCGCACTGACAGGATCTGTGGCCATAAAGAATATGCCGAATAAAAATCCACCGGCACAAAGATGGAATAAAGGCCCGGCATTCATCCAGGAGTCACTGCCACCCGGAATCAGGTAAAAAATGATGGATGTAACTATCAATCCTGTAATCCCACCGATAATAATCCTGAAATTTGCAATCTTTGTGATGATCAGGAACACGGCGCCAATAATACAGCATAAAGCTGAAGTTTCTCCAATACTTCCCGGCACAAGCCCAAAAAAAAGATTGGACAGGGTGAAACCTGAATTGGAAAGTGCAGTGGTTATTTTTTCACCTTCCGGAGCCAGAATTGAAAGTGCTGTCGCTCCGCTGAACCCGTCCACAGCAGCACTGCCTGCAGCCACCCAGACATCTCCGGACATGGAAACAGGATAGGAAAAAAATAAAAAGGCCCGCCCTGTCAGTGCCGGGTTTAAAAAATTCCGACCCGTTCCGCCAAACACTTCTTTTCCAATAACCACGCCAAATGAAATCCCTATAGCCACCTGCCATAAGGGAATGGTTGCCGGAAGGGTTAAGGGAAATAAAAGCCCTGTCACCAGGAATCCTTCGCTGATTTTATGTTTTCGGATTGAGGCAAATACAATTTCCCAGAAAAATCCCACTGCATAGGATACGATGATAATGGGCAGAACATATCGTGAACCAAGCAGAAAAGTCTGGAAAAAAGAATAGGATTCTCCACGGGCAATACCTGCCTGAAAGCCTGTGTTGTAAATGCCGAATATCAGCACGGGCAGAAGAGAAATGAGAACAAAACTCATAAACCGCTTCAGGTCAAGGCTGTCCCTGACAAAGGGCACATACTGGGTTTTTGGTGAAGGAAAAAAGAAAAAAGTTTTTGTGGCATCAAAAAGCGGCGCAAGAGCGTTGAATTTTCCTGAACCTGTAAAATATTTTTCACTCAAGTTCAATAGTCTTTTTATAGGATTCATAACCTATGCTTTATCCTTATAATGATCATCCATTCCAAGGGACAACAACTGGGTCAATTCGATTTTTGACGGGCAGGCATAGGAACAAAGACCACACCTGCTGCAATCCAGGAGACCATAGCTTAGCGCATCCTCAATATCATCGCTTGACAATGCCTTGTAAATAAAGCTGGGTGCAAGGTTAACAGGACAGATATTGGTGCAATAACCGCAATTAATACAGGCCCTTTCTTCTCCATGGATGTTGCAGTCGAGGTTTTTAGGAGTCCGGGTCAGGCAGGACAAAAATGTCCTGGAGACAGTTGGTTTTGAAAGTCCGGGTTGAATAAACCCGAATAATTCCTCTTCTTGATTATCATTGATAATGTTCAGGGTGTTTTCGAAAAATCCCATATGGGACTTTAATTCAACCGATCTGCCGTTGAAGCGGCCCGTTGTAATGATGCTGTTTTCATCCAGGCTTCCCACAAGATTTTTAACAGGTGTGCCCTGCCGGGCAATGATATGGGGTTTTTTATCATTTGATCTGGTAATGGTTATCACCCTTTTTACAGGATACCTGCCCGTTAAAAGGAACTTGGCTACCAATATCAGATGTTCTGCAGAAATGCACCAGGAGCGATTGTCTTTTGGGGATCTTTTCAGGTGATAAAGGATAACTGCCGGGTCCCAGGAAGGATAGAAGTCAGGAACTATGTGGGTGATATGATCATTAAATCCGTTTAGCATGTCCAGGCTGCTTTGCCTTGAGGCTACAATGATGCGGTTTGAAAATTGTTTTAAAATTTTTATCCCGAATTCAAAAGCTGGAACTTCATTTTCAAGTACCACTTTTGGATGGGGAGAAAACGGGTCATTTCCATTTAAAGAAACAATGATCATGGGGGGTTCATGATTTTCGTCAGCTGTGTCCTTTGAGGGAAACTGGCGAAAACACTGCCAAAGCCCGCCCTGCTGAAGCAGTTTTATAATTTTTGTTTTGGGAGTAGTATCAATGCTGTCTTGTGACAGGGTTTCAAACTGGATAAAATCATCTTTTTCAGCCTGATTATTATTAATATTTTTGTCCACATTTTTGTCCAGGGCAATCACAACTTCTTGTAACCGTCTTCTTTCTCCGAAAACGATCTGTTTTACGATTCCTGTGCCAGGTGACACATAAAAGATACTATTGTTGCGCTTGTCGCTAAACAGTGGAGTACCGGTTTTTACATAGTCATTTTCCTTTACCAGAAGTTTAGGACGGATATAGGGGATATCCATGGCAGATACTGCCACTGTATCTGGATCCGGGATCTGGATAACGCTCAAATCCGGCATCCCGGTAAGCGGTGTTTTAAACCCTTTTAAAATTTTAATATTTTCCATAAATTAGACATCCATTTTTAGCATTCTCTCCTGACTGGTTGGGAAAGATCAGCTCTAACTTACCATAAATTAAATTCAGGTTCAATCAATTGCTATTGGAAAAAAATGTTTATGGCTTTTCAGGCACATTTTTTGCCTGGGAAAAGGCTGACTTTGAGGTTAAAACAGAATAATCTTGATTTTCCTTTTAAGGTTTAATAAAAAAGAGTCTGTCGGGTTTTTACAAAACCTATCCAAAAAGGATAAAAATCATCATGGATAAAGCTATATTAGACAAGATTTCTTCACAGGATTATCTTGACAAGCTGCTACCAATGGAAATAAGTGATCAATTTTTTGAAGCACTTTACGGGGATGCATCAGATGGTGCTTATAATATCAGGCTTGAATTCATCTCTGCCAATCAAAACCGGATTGTTTTAGCATTCAACCTTACCCAGAGACCGGGAAAATGCCTGGTGTGTAGCCTGACATATGGTATTCCCAAGGTGTTTTCCCGCCACCCGTTAATAGATATAAAAGGTATGGTAAAAAAAATTGAAGAAAAAGGCATTAAGGTAAAGAGATGGCAGTTGGGCGAAACTCAAGAAAATAGTTCGTCACTTCATGTCATTCCTTTTTTTATAGATTTAGAATAACAATCATCATTTAAACAAAGGCCGGAACTGTGAAAAACAGATCCGGCCTTTTTATGTTTGTTGTCTTGTTAATATTGAACAGGACTTTTTTATACTTTTGGCAGTTTGGGGAATTGTTTGTTCAATGTTTTATTCCATTCGTCCAGGTTTGATTTGACCTGTTTGAAGAGAGAACCGGAATTACCTTTAATGGTAATTTTTTCAATGGTATCGCCCTGGGCAATGCTGTCCACAATTTTCTGGTCTTCATCACTTTCCACCACGCCAAAAACAGTATGCATACCGTTAAGATGGGGGGTCGGGCCATGGGTAATGAAAAACTGGCTGCCGTTTGTTCCAGGACCTGCATTGGCCATGGAAAGAATGCCGGGTTTGTCATGTTTCAGATCTGCTTTGCATTCATCCTTAAATTCATAACCAGGTCCTCCCATTCCATTCCCATAGGGACAGCCGCCCTGGATCATAAAATTTGGGATGACGCGATGAAATTTAAGACCGTTATAGTATTCCCTTTTTGCAAGATTTGCAAAATTACCACATGTAACAGGGGTCTTATCAGCAAATAGTTTTATGTTGATAGTCCCTTTGCTTGTTTCAATAATTGCTGTTAAGTCAGGCATTTTTTTCTCCTTATTGAGTAAAAATAAATATTGTCAAACTTTAAGAGCTAGTTTTTATTTGTCAAACATAAAATTATTTCTTGGAAGTTCCCAATGCCTGTGATTTTATGGGGATGACTTTCCTATAAACTTTATTAAAGGGCTGTTTGTGGCCATCAATCGTTAAAAGATCTGCCTCAATGGAAATATCAAACAATCTCTGGTTTTCCTCAAGATAGGGAAGAATCAGCTGCCAGTCAGCTTTTGTTACCGTTGCAAACACACCCCCGTTTAAGTGTTCATCCACAACCTTGCATTCAGGGTCTCTTAAAAAAATAGCACCTCCTGAAGCAAGAGAGAACAAATTTGATCCAGGATAAGGCATAGCAAGATCAATCACCTTGCCGCTGTCATCAAATGTAATACCATTAACAATGACAAAACCCCCTCCCTTCAGGGGATCGCCTGCCATAAAGGATTCTGCCAGATAATCAAGACAGGTGCCGTTGATCACCACCCTGGGCCTGCCCGTGGCATTTATCAGAGGACGTCCTGCTGCATTGCCAAGGATATAAACATCGCCGCCTTTGGCACCATACATAAAGGTTTGTCCCACATCACCATGAACCACAAATTTACCGCGTTTCATGATTTGTCCCAGCTGGTCCTGGGCATTTCCGTGGACATGGATCTGCATGCCATCAATACCCGAAGCCATATAATCTCCGGAACTGTCGTATACATCAAACCGGACATCATCTGAGTCAGGCCCAAACCCGCAACCCGTAAATCTCTGGCCTTTGTAGCCATAACAGATATACTGCTTCCATCCCAGCCGATAGGCTTGATTGATCATTCGGGAATCACAGTTCTCACCTTCAGGCTCAAATTCTTTTGCGTTCACAACAAGAATTTTTTCATTTTCCCGAGGACTCCTTAAATCCTTTCTCGTTGCAAAGTCTATATAGGTGTACAGGCTGTTTTTATTTTCACTGATAGAAGGAGATAATTTAAAAATAGCTGTAAGGGTTTGCCTGATAATCTGGAGTATTGAACTTCTTTTTTTATTACCCGTTGGAAAAATCCGATCATTCAGGTGAGTTAAAAGATCAATGGCCATGGCTTTTTTCACATCATTTTCTTTGGCCAGGTTTTCTATTGTTCCGCAAACATGTCTGATATCCTGGAAATCAAGGTTTACAAATTCTGAAGTACAGTATTTTTTTATTCCCAACAAATCATTTGTATCAAATAATTCTATACTGTTTTTGGTTATGGTGTGCTCTTTAAAAAAAATTGAAAGATCCGTTGTCATGTCACAATGAATCTGGCCTTCCGGGGTTTGAACAATCTCACCAAACTTATTCTGTGTAATGAGTCTTTTGCTGCCATCCCCTTTTCCAGAATCCTTGATAGTAAAGGTAAATGAACCACCGTCCGTTGAGCTGCCGCCCCGGGCATTCCAGTATTTGTCGGCAATGGGGCAGAATCTCTTGTCTTCTTGTGCAATGCTTTGCAATGTGGCATCTATGGCCTGTTTTTCCGAGCAGACAAGACCGATCTGCACCTCGTCTCTTTCCTGGAGGGCAAATACCTGGGGTCTTAACATGGCAGTGTCCGTTATCCCGATTAACTGCATCAGGTCATTGTAGGGGTCATTTCTTGCAATGATAAAAAACCATGGACCATCAGGGGAACCTGTCATGTGCTGGGACTGGATATACCTGTAAACCTGTTGCTTTTCAGGTGACAGGCAGTCAAAATCATATTCCGTGGTCGGTGCCAGGGCCTCGATGATATATTCCAGGGGATACTCAAACACCCTATTGTATAAATCCAGCAACAGGACAGCTGTTTCAGTGTCTGTAAGGAATTGGGGATGGATATTGTGCTGGTTTAAATACTCGCAGACAGCATGGTAATTGGCAAAATCACCATTATGGACAAGGGCTTCATGCATGCCTGAAAAAGGGTGAGCTCCCCCAGGGTGCCAGAGACGGCCACGGGTTGGATATCGCTGGTGGGCAATCCATCCATGGGCTCTGAAATCATCCAGGCAGTAATACTGGGTGGCCTGCTCTGCATAGCCTACCACCTTAAGAATCATCACGTTCCTGGCATGGGACAGGACAAAGGCCTGTTTTTCGCCAAGAGAAGCATAATAGGTCTGGTTAAGCCGATTGGAATTCTGGAATACAAACTCATCTTCAGCCTTTCTTTTGTCCATTTCATAAAAATTATTGTACCGGATAAATGTTTCAAGCACTCCTGGTTTTACCCTTACAAAATACCGCCACACATCAGGGGGTTTGACTTCAAGGCCAATGGAAGTGTAATCATCAATTGTTGGGATCTTTTCTGATTTGTAAATATCAAACAATGGGGTGATATTGGAGGACTCCACTCTGGCAATGGCACTTTCATCCAGATATGCCACCTGCAAAAGATAATGGTCTTCAAGCACATCCTTTGGGACTCCGAGATCACTGGCACTCAATCCAACAGCAGCAATGCCTCCACCCTTGCCATTACCCCTGTTATGCATCTGAACAGAGGGCTCATAAATATGGCGGCCGGCAATGGGAATGGAGGCCATGAATCCTGTAACACCGCAGCCACCCTCTTCATCACATTTGTTAACCGGTGTTTTAATGTGAGGGAGCCGCCCCCTTGAGGCCAATATATTTTTTATGATTTTATCTGTATTAAAATTCTTCATTTATTTATACTCCTTAATTAGTGCCTGACCAAAAGCCCCGTGTTTGGGCGAAAAGTTGACCATATACAAGGCGCAAAAAATCTTGAAACCGGAGTGTACTACTGTACATGAGGATTTCAGGATTTTGCAGCAACGCAGTAGATGGGTGAGTTTTCGTTCAAACACTTAATTATAGAACCATTTTGTACCGGGGTGCAGGCTGGTATTTTCTTCTTTCTTCTTCATCCAGATAATCAAGGTGGACCAGAAGATCTGAACGACCCCGGAGTTCTTTGATACTTTTTAGCCCATGGGTTCTAAGAATATCACACCATTGTTTTCGCCAGGCCATGTACATGTTGACAAGGCGCTGTTCCACATATTCCTCGTCAATCATGCATCCCAGTTCCGGATCTGTAGTGGCGATACCCCGGGCACATCCCCGGCCGCTTTCACAATTTCCGCACCTGACACATTCAACAGCCACAAGATCGGCCGTTCCGATGACACACCCGTCTGCACCAAGGGCAATGGCTTTTGCCACATCAAGGGCATTCCTGATACCACCGCTGGCAATGAGGCAGACCTTGTCTCTGACACCTTCTTCCACAAGAAATCTATGAACTTTTGGGATGGCATATTCAATTGGCATGGCAATATTTTTTTTGGCAATGTCCGGGGCTGCTCCTGTCCCGCCGTAGCTGCCGTCAATATGAATAATATGAGCGCCGGCATAATAAGCCCCTATGGCAACCATGTCAACATCCGTGGGGGTGGACACCTTTATGGAGCATAAAACACTATGATTAATCTCCTTCATCCAGTCCACATGCTTTTTATGATCTTCAACTGAATAGACAGAGTGAAAGGGAAAAGGAGAAAAAAGTGAACTTCCCACAACGGTTTCCCTCATTTTTGCAACAGCTTTTGTGACCTTTTCTCCTAGAAGATGACCGCCAAGGCCGGGCTTGGCCCCCTGGGCATACTTGAATTCCATTATCGGACAATGCTGGATGGTTTCTTCCCTGACACCAAAGAGCCCCGTGGCCACCTGGGTGATCACATGCTCTTTATAGGGAAGAAATTGGGGCGGATATCCCCCTTCCCCTGTACAGGTAAGGGAATTCAGCCTTTTGGCAGCCCTTGCACGTCCCACAATAACGGATAATGCTGTTGACCCATATGACATTCCACCGCCGTAACAGGGAATGGAAATGGTTTTCAAGGGGCGCCCGTCTCCGGTTTTGTTCAAATCAATACTGGTATCAATTTCTTCATCACTAATGGTAAGCTCAACCCCTGGATCAGGTTCAATAAAGCGCATCATGTCAAATCCGCCTCCTGAATTACCCAGATTGTACTCAAGATCCACATGCGGGGCCTTTCCTGTCTCTGCCATGGCAAAATGCCCCAGCAGCATTTCAGGCGGCCACCGGTAATCACCCATGGTATACAGGAGAGGATTTTCTTTCAGGGTCAGTGCATCTTCCGGGCAGTGCTCAATGCAATAATGGTCAGTATTTTTGCAGTCAAACCCAATGCAATTATGTTCAACAGGCCTGAACGGGGATTTATGATGATCTGGTTTAATGTGCACGCCAAAGGGGCAGATCTCAGAACATTTCCCGCAGGAGATGCAGTTTGAATTGCGTTTAACAATATATTTGCCTATGGTATTACGAAACCTTGAAGGGGTATGGCGGGTTTCAGGTAATTGATATTTTATCTGGTTCATAACTTATCCTACATCTATAGATACTTTGCGTTCACCAAAAATCGGCGCAAAACTCTCTCGTTCAAGATCCTCAAACCACATGGAACGCCCCACTTCACCTCGAAGACGTCGGACTTCTCTTAATCCCATGGCACCCAGCATTTCAAGTATCTGGTTTCTCCACGCGCCCATGAGATTGATTATCCTGTTGCTGCCATATAGCGGATCTATACTTTCCAGGTCAACAGGACAGGTCAATCCCTTCTTGCACCTGCCGCACAGGCGACATTCCATGGCAATGATCAGTGGCAGGTCAATTGCAACCCCGTCTGCACCGCAGATAATTATCTTATTCACATGCTCGGCCATAGAAATCCCGCCGGATGCGATTATATTAATCTGCTGCCTTGTGGCAGCATCAATCAAAGCAAGATGGATATCCCTTAACATATCCTTGATAAATCTGGGATTATCAGACTCAAACTCCCTGCCATTGGTGTTGGCATAGACATGGATTGTGTCTATATCCATTTTTGAAAGATCAACACAGATTCCGGCATAATCAAGATCAGCACGAAGTTCCAGGCCGACACTGATAATAATATTTTTATTGATGGCTTTTAAAGAAATAATGGCCTTTTCAATATCTGGTTCGTATTCAATCTCCACCATGTCAACCCGGTCTATAAGTTCTGAATAATTTTTAAAAGTATCCTTTTTAATCAAAGGAATGATCGTGGGTCCAAAAGGTATCAGATCTTCATAAACATCGGCTGCATTCATAAACATCTTTGTTCCAATGGTATTGGCGGCTTTAAGCATGGAGACAAGGACTTCTCTGCTTTGTACCCCAAAATCCGGCTGTTGAAACAAAATGGGAAGCGGGACCTCAAGTATTGGTTTAACCACAATGGCAAGAGACCCATCCTTTTTAAATGCAAGTCTTTCAGGCCGCCTTGAAAGTTCTATACACGTATTGATATATTCTCTGCCATGGATTCCATCCCTGGTGGGCCGGACAATTTCAGACATATCTGTCCACATGGAATCAAATCCTTTTCCCACAAAAGGCCCCCTGTATCCTGAACCTGACACGGGGATGCTTCCGGTATGGGCCTGGTACCAGGTTCTGTTGAGTACATCAGGTGTCCAGTATTCATCTCCGATTTCTCGATATTCAGGATTGACAACCCTGGAAAAAATTCCCTTTGTGCATTCCTGAATACACCTGAAACAGGAATTACAGGTGTAAAGATATTCAGGTTCCTCCATTTTACTCATATGGAGGTAATTATCCTTGAATATATCATACACACATTTTTTCTTTACACATTCTTTACAGCTTCCAGCACAGTTTTCCCTGAATTCTATGGTGGCATATTTACCCACAGGATAAAATCGAGGCAGTGCAGCCTTTGTGAGTATTGTATATTTTTGTGGCATAGGTAAGTATCCTTAAATTGTTATTTCAAACCGGCCTGTTCAACAATCTTCGCCACAGCCTCTTCCCATTCAATGGCCATGATATGAACTCCATGAACCCCGGTAAGTTCCTTAAGCACTTCAATGGTTTCAAGACAGATTTTAATGCCTTCGTCTGCCTGATTTTTCTTGCCAATACCATCCATCCTTTTTATGATATCGGAAGGCACATCCATGCCGGCAACCTTATTGTTCATATACCTTGCCATTCCGGCAGATCTTAAGGGTGTGACACCTCCAAGGATGTATACCCTTTCAGTCAAACCTTCATCATTGGCCCGTTTTATCCATTCCTTGAACCGGTCAATATTATAAATACACTGGGTCTGGATAAAATCCACGCCAGCATCAATTTTCTTGGCAAGCCGGATCACACGGTATTCAAAAGGATCGGCAAAAGGATTGGCTGCCGCACCAATAAACATCTGGGGCGCCACATCCAGAACAAAACCGCTCATATCTTTGCCCTTTTCCCGCATATCCCGGACTGTCCTTACAAGGTTGACGGAATCGATATCAAAAACATTCATTGCATCTGGCTGGCTGCCGAATTTCTGGTGGTCGCCTGAAAGGCATAAAATATTCCTGATCCCTAAAGAATAGGCCCCCATTATATCTGATTGAATGGCAATCCTGTTTCTGTCTCTGACCACCATCTGCATTACAGGTTCCAGCCCAGCGGCAACCAGGTGGGCAGAGGCTGCTATGCTTGACATTCTGACAATGGCTGTCTGGTTGTCTGTGACATTCACTGCATCAACATACCCCTTTAAAAGACTGATCTTTTTATCGATCACAGCTTTGTTTGCACCCCTTGGGGGACCGCATTCTCCAGTTACCACAAATTTGCCCTGCAAAAGGTTTTCATGAAGATGGCTGAAAGTTTTCATATGATATGGTCCTCTCTTATCAATTTTCTAGGTCCTCCGGAAAGACTGGTATTCCAGTTTTTTGGAGGTATGTAGGTTTTCAAATTATCCATTTGCCCCAGGGTTGTCAGCCGTTCAATAATCAGATGCCATGCACAATGGGTATCTGGATCAATTTCACAAAAGCCCTTCTGTGATCCGCCGCAGGGACCGTTAAGTAATTTTTTAGCGCATCGGGTTACAGGACAGATGCCTCCGAATATTGCAAGACTGCAGTTCCCGCATCCAGAACATTCTTCTGTAAAAATGCCTGGACTTTCCTGAATCCCGATAAAGGTTGTATTCAAACCAGGCAATACCACTTCTTTTAAAAACTGCTTTGCCAGGGCCTGGACACCGGCGCCACAGGCAAGGGAAAGGACTGCATCATTTCTGGCAATACCAGATGATGCTTCCTGAATAAATTCATTTTCACACTGACGTTCTATGGTCAGCTCTTCTATTTCAATGGATCTGACCATTTTTTTAAAGCTGAGCCTGAGAGCGGATGCAAGTACTGCAACCTCATCTTCACCACCGCTAAAGCATGTTTTTACACAGGTGCCGCACCCCAGGATTAAAACCTTTTTATACGGCTCAACAAGTTCAATAATTTCATTTATGGGTTTTTGACTGGCGGTTATCATTGTTGTACTCCATTTCATTGACATGGGTGAAAAAAAGACCAGACTAAAGTAAGACAAGATTTAATATGTCTTGCAGCCTCATTGATGAGGGGAGAGATCAATAAAGCCAAAAAAAATTAAGCCTTACTTTAAATCTGGTCTTTTATAATAGCATCCAGAAGGATGGTATTAATTAAAATGATTCAGAGCTGGATTCGGGCCGATTATTTCTAACTCCAATATAGTGTTTTGGATAATATTTTTAATCGATCCATAGTCTTTAGCGGATGTATTGAATATTTTCAATCGTCTGCCATCCATTCCAATATCATCCAGGATGGTTTTTACATAATCAACTCGTTTTCTAGCCCTGATACTTCCTTCGGCATACCGGCAGCCTTTATCAGAACATACCAGTACAAGAACAGCATCTGACCCTGCCTCAAAGGCCCTTAAAAGGTGAACATCCTTTGTCATAGAAGAACAGGCCATTTTTACGGTTTTCATCTCACAACCATCAAACATTGAAGCAGTTTCTTCAAAAGAGTTTAAACAATGAAACAGTGTAAGTTTTGGTGTGTTATTAATCTTCATTTTTTCTTCCCGAAATTAAAATAAAAAAAGGCATTTGCCCAGGTTATAATTTGGGAAAACGCCTTTGTTTTCTTTTAATTCTGCTAATACGTCATTGTATTTAGCCGAGCTTTTAAATTAAAAATAATTTCAAACAATGTCAAGTACTTTTTCATAAAAAAATATCTCTTGTGCAAAGAAATAAATTCGTGTAATATAACTAATTTTGATTTCCATGGCTGGTGATCCCGGTCTTTTTTTTTAAAGGAACCCTATGCTCCAGAACACTTTACCCTTGACCGGGTTTGACGAAATGAACCTGAGCCCGGCTGTATTTTCTGCATTACAGAATGTGGGTTATATCACCCCCACACCGATCCAGACCCTAACTATTCCCCATCTGATCCAGGGAAAAGACATGATTGGACAGGCAAGGACCGGTACAGGCAAGACCGCTGCCTTTGCAATGCCCCTGCTGTCCCGGATTGACCTTGACAATAAACGGCCACAGGTATTGGTGCTGACCCCCACCAGGGAGCTGGCCATCCAGGTGGCCGAGTCCTTTAAAACATATGGGGCAAAGATGAAAGGGCTTAACGTATTATCTGTATACGGGGGCCAGAGTTATGGTATCCAATTGAACCAACTCAAGCGGGGTGTCCATGTGGTGGTGGGAACACCCGGACGACTCATGGATCATATGCGAAAAAAAACAGTCTCCTTTACAGATCTTTTCTGTGTGGTAATAGATGAGGCAGATGAAATGCTGCACATGGGCTTTATTGACGATGTGGAATGGATCCTGGACAAAACACCGGATGATACACAGATCGCCCTATTTTCAGCCACCATGCCCATGCCCATTAGAAAAATTGCCCAGAAATATCTGAAAACTCCAAAAGAGATCATAGTCCAACCAGACTCCACAGAGATTAACACCATTAACCAGCAATACTGGATGGTCAACGGGACTAAAAAAACCCAGGCCCTGACACAGATCCTGGAGGGTATCTCCTTTGATGGGGTAATCGTGTTTACCAAAACCAAAACCGCCACCCTTGAGGTGGCAAAAGCCCTTGAGCACAAAGGATTCAAGGCAGAAGCCCTTAATGGGGATATTGCCCAGAATGCAAGGGAGCGGACTATCAACCGATTGAAAAATGGGTATATCGATATCCTGGTGGCAACAGATGTGGCTGCCCGGGGCCTGGATGTGGACCGGATCTCCCATGTGATCAATTATGATATGCCACCTAAGGTGGAACCCTATGTTCACAGGATCGGCAGAACTGGCAGGGCAGGACGTACAGGAGAAGCCATCCTGTTCGTGAACCGGAACGAACGCTGGATGCTTAAGGTTATAGAACGAACCACCAAAAATAACATCAAGGAAATCTCCCTGCCATCTCACAAGACAATCAATAACAAACGGATGGCTGATTTTAAACAATCCATCACACAGACCCTGGCATCAGAAGATTTGAGTGTTTTCCAGGAACTGATTGAGGCCTATGCCCAGGAACAGGATATACCTGTAGCACAGGTTGCAGCAGCCCTTGCCAAACTGGCTCATGGTGACACACCCTTCTTATTGTCAGCCCCCAAAAATGAGAAAACAACAAAAATCAAAACAGCCGGGAACGTACGGTCTATCCAGAATGAACGGCTGATTAGGAAAGACCTTGCCGGGAAAAAGCACCTGTCTGTTAAAAAGCAAGAACCCAAACAGATAAAAAAGCCATCCAGGCGAAAAGAGGTGAATATCATTCCCCTGGAAACGGGCATGGAGCGGTATCGCATTGAGGTGGGCCAGCGCCACGGGATCCGTGCGGGAAATATTGTGGGCGCCATTTCAAATGAAGCTGGTCTTGACAGCAAACACATAGGACACATTGACATTAATGAGGAATTTTCCTTTGTGGATCTTCCCTACGGCATGCCAACGGAAATTTTCACACTGTTGAAAAAAACCTGGGTGAAATCCCAGAGGATGGATATTTCAAAGTGTGCCTGAAAAAAATGGATCTGTTATACTTTGAATAAAAAAACAGATGCAGAATCGAAAAAAATCACCAATAGGGACCTGCTGCTCCCCTATGGTGTGCCATATTTTGCATATGTTGGAATTGCTGTATTAAGTCAGGACAGGATAGCCGTTGAGATCCATTATATCTTAAAAATCATCATTGTCCCTTTGCTTTTATACTGGGCCTGGAAATGGTATGCCCCCATCGCAGGCCCTAAAAAAATATCAGGCTCAATCTTTTACGGGATTGTTTTTGGAATTGTTGGTTTTGCAATCTGGTGCCTTTTGATGGCCCCTTTCATAGAGGTTACAGGTAAACCCTGGACCAATTCAGGTTTTTTTCTCAGATTATTTTCAGCCGCATTGATTGTCCCTGTTTTTGAGGAATTGTTCATTCGGGGGTATATATTCCGGGTGGCGTTTCAATGGAATATCAACAGAAAAAATAAAACCATAGCTTCGCCTCTTAATGAGACCCTGGACAATAACCATATCAATGAGGTCAAGCCGGGAGCATGGAGCCTAATGGCCATTGGCATTTCAACCTTTGCATTTACAGCAGGGCACCTGCTGGTTGAGTGGCCGGCAGCTGCGGCTTACAGCATATTGATATCCATATTATGGATCACAAGAAAAGATCTTTTATCCTGCATGGTAGCACATGGTACAACAAATTTAACCCTGGCCTTATATGTGTATTATACAGGCCATTGGGGATTCTGGTAAAAAAATACCAAGAGTACTATGGCTTTGCAAAAAAGTTGTGTCTATTTAGTGTCTGGTTAAGATGATTCGTCATTAAAGATTTCATGAGAAAGTACCACTGCTTCTGCCACTTCGCGTATGGATTTTCTTGAGTCCATGCTTCTTTTTCGTATCCAGCCATAGGCTTCATCACCCGTCATTTTACGGTTATGCATGAGAACTTCCTTGGCCTGTTCTATCTTTTTGCGGGCTTCCAATTCTTCCTGAATCACACGGGTTTTTACCATCAGTTCAGTATTGACAATAGCGATGGCAGACTGATTGGCAACCGCTCTTAAAAGATTGACTTCTGTATCGGAAAAATCATGGGGTGTGGCTGTAAAACAGTTTAACACTCCAATGACTTTGTCCTCTTTGGCGATTAAAGGGATACCAACCATGGAGACAAGGCCCAGTTTTCTGGCCATATCTTTTTCTTTGAACCGATCGGATTCTAACACATCTTTTAGAATCAAAGGTTTTTTATGGGTTACAACAAACCCTACAACACCTTCATCAAGATTAAGCGCCCTGTCCTTGATATACTCCGGAGAAATGGACTGGGTCGCCTTGAGTCGAATTTTTGGCGGTTTTTCCTCTTCATTGACAATCCATAAAGAACAGATCTCAACACCGGTAACCTTGGCAGTTACCATGACGATCAGTTTTAACAGGTCTTCAATAAAAAGGTCTGAGGTGATTGCCCGGCTGATGTCGGTCAATGCTTTTATATAGCCGTCATATGTCTGATCCTGTTTATCCATAATCCCCTTATATTAATCAAAAATTATACTTCATCGTCAATAGAAAAAATAATATAGTGTTATTTTATTAAATTTTTCTATAGGGCTGTGTTGGGAATCAAGTTCCATATTCCACATGGACATGCCCCTTTGCAGAATCCACAGCCGATACAAAGATCCGGGTCTACCTTATATTCAAAATCTTGTTTGTTAATTTCAACTCTTTTTATTGCTTCTTCAGGACAGACTGCCACACAGATACCGCAATCCCTGCATTGGCCGCATGAAGCGCAATCCGCACCACAATCACTCAGATTGTCAGCATCATTTCTGGGATTATAATATTCAAGGCTGATCCGCTGTTTATCAATCTGTGGTAAAATCTCTCCATAATCAGGGCTTTTGCCTGCAATGATCCGGTCGATGCTCAGGGCCGCTCTTCTTCCTGACCCAATTGCATCTGTGATCAAACCTTGGCCAACAACATCTCCAATGGCGAAAATCCTTGGGTCTGAAGTCCGGTTGAATTTATCCACAGCAATAAATCCTTTTTCAATGGTAATTTGCTCATCAAGAAAATCAAGATCCGGGATATCCCCGATGGAGATCACTATGGTATCCGCTTTTAAAACTTCACCATCTTGAAGCACTACGCCTTTTTTTGTAATTTCTTTAGTAAAGCAGGGCCATCTGAAACTAGCACCAATTGCCTGGGCATCCTCTTTTTCTCTGCCAGAGGCTGCTGGTTCCTGCACATCAATCATGGTAATTTCTTTGGCACCCAGACGATGGGCTTCTGTGGCAACATCACATCCAACATTTCCAGCACCGATGATGACTACTCTTTTCCCGGGTGTGACTTTGTCTTTTTTTGAGCTTTCAAGAAAATCATTGGCAAAAACGGCTCTTTCAATGCCTGGGACAGGCAAGGATCTTGGCCTTTTTGATCCAACCGCAACAATGGTAAAATCATAATCATTTTTGATTTTTAAAAATTCCCCACCGTTAATTGCCTGGTTTAATTTTATATCCGGAATCACCTCTTTTACACGATTAAGCTCTGCCTCAAGGGTCTCTTTCGGGATTCTTGATCCTGGAATAACAGAAGAAATTTTCCCGCCAATAGTATCACCAGTATCAAACAATGTGGGTGTGTGCCCTTTTAAAGTTAAATGCCAGGCAGCAGAAATGCCTCCGGGTCCGGCACCGATAATGGCAATTCTCTTTTTACTTTTTTTAGAGGGTTTAGGCAGTTTTACTTTTTCCCCGGCTTTTCCCAAAAGTCGTACATCAATGGGGGAGTAATAATTCTGGTTCCTGGTGCAGGAAGCCATACAAGGGCTGGGGCAAAGATATCCGCAGACTATTGACGGGAATGGAGTATATTCAAGCCCCATGCTGATGGCTTCATCAATATTCTCAAGCCTCACCATATTCCATCTTTCCCGAACAGGTATGCCCGTGGGGCAAGCTGCCTGGCAAGGTGCCATATATCTTCCCTGTTCCCATACAGGAATGTATCTTCTCAAATCACCTTTGGTAATTAAAGGAATGGACCCTTTTTTTGTTTCCTGGAGATCACCGATAAGACCTCCTTTGCCAAGTTCTTTGTCCCAGACCTGTTCCCTGAACCAGGACATGGATGGTTTTTCAGGCCCTTCTGCCTTTTCTCCTGGAGATTTCGCTTCAAGCAGCTGCCATTGGGAACGGTTTGAAAATGATGTTAACAATTCTGTTTTATTGATGTTTTCCAGAAAAACACCCAGATGAATGAGAAGCCAGTTCCATTCTTCATCATTCAGGTGTGACAGCCTGGCATCTTTTTGTGAGAATCCTTTTACACTGCCCCTTACAAAGACTTTACCTCCAACCATTCCAACAAGAGGTCTATATCCTAGTATTTGATCCTCTTTGTCTACATCCTGTCCGCAGATAACGGCTATACCGCCGGCCATGAACTCTCCAAAATAATCCCCTGCCGTTCCCAGTACCCAGAGCTCGGGCGGTTCAAATCTCGGGTTTCTTTTTGTCATGGTCATGCCCCTGGCACCAATGGATCCGCCAATAAAAACCTTTCCCTGAGCTGCACCGTTCATTACACCATTGGAGGCATTGCCGTGGACAATAATTTCGCTGCCTGCATTGAGCCATCCAATATCATCCGATGCCGGACCCAGGACTTCGATCCTGGTATTTGCAGTGCCAAGAGATCCTGCTCTCTGTCCTGATTGACCTGTAATCCGGATATGGATCTTTTCATTTCCTGCACCCCAGAGTCTTCCACCAATACCATGCTGTCCAAACCCTTCAACTTCAATACTTTTACGACCATTTTTAATATGACGATGAATGATCTCTTCTAAAACCCTGGAAGGAATTCTCTTATCATCTTTTTTGCCGGGTATTTTAATAAATGCATCTGTGTTCATTTTTGCCATTATTTACACTTCCTTAGACCACATACTTTATACTGAGGCGTTCCGCTGCAGCATGATCATCAATTCCAAGGGCATCTGACATCCCTATGGGAAGGGATGTTGACCGCCCAAGTGGGGCTACGATTTTTTTAAGCTCAGTATCAAAGGAAACAAAAAGATCCACAATCCTCTGGGCCACGTCTTCAGGGTCAAGCCTTCTGTAAAGTCTTGGGTCCTGGGATGTGATGCCTTTAGGACAAATGCCCACATTACAGACATTACACCGATCTTCTTCTGTACCGACGCAACCGGCAGCAGCCTGCATTGCATATTTTCCGATCTGGACACCGCTGGCACCCAGCATAATCAATGCCGCTGCATTAGCAGCAAGATTCCCATTTTTTCCAATACCCCCACCGGCAAAGATGGGAATTTCATTTTGTTTTCCGATTTTGATCAAATCCAGATAATTATCCCTGATACATGAGGCAATGGGATGACCCATGTGATCCATGGAAACGGCATAAGCCGCCCCTGTTCCTCCATCTTCACCGTCAATGGCAAGTCCGGAAGCATAATCATTACGGGTCAGGTTGTTCAATACGGCAAGGGAAGTTGAAGAGGCAGATATTTTAGGATAAACCGGCACCCTGAACCCCCAGGCCATAGACATGGACAAAATCATTTTTGCCACAGACTCTTCAATTGAATACTGGGTCTGATGGGTGGGTGGACTTGGCAGGCTGATCCCGGCAGGCACGCCTCTTATGGCTGCAATAAGCTTGTTCACTTTGTGCCACATCAAAAGTCCTCCATCTCCCGGCTTTGCGCCCTGACCATATTTGATCTCAATGGCACATGGGTCTTCTTTCATATGGGGAATGGCATGGATAATTTCATCCCATCCAAAATACCCGGACGCAATCTGGAGAATCACATATTTCAAAAACCTGGATCTGAGCAATCGCGGCGGGCATCCGCCCTCTCCCGTGCACATACGAACCGGCATCCCAAGCTCCTCGTTCAGATAGGCAACCCCCATCTGAAGGCCTTCCCACATGGTGGGAGAAAGCGCTCCAAAAGACATGCCGCCAATGATCAAGGGATAAATTTCCCGGACCGGTGGAATCCAGCCTTTTTCCCTCAAGCGCTTCATGTTTTCTCTGGGAGAAAGAACCCGTCCTAAAAGGGTTCTCATTTCAAATTCATGGCGGCCCGCATCAAGAGCCGGGTCAGTAAGCATGGAGATCCTGGTGAATTTTATCCTGTCCAAAATGGATTGAGATGAATTCCTTCTGCCGCCACGTCTTCTAGGAATACCCTGCTGGTTGACATGAAACTTGAGTCTGTCCAACCCAGGATTTTTTATCGGGGCAATAGCATCATTGGGGCAGACCAATGTGCACATGGCGCATCCAATGCAGGCATTTTCCACACGGGTTTTCTGGCTGATACCATAAAAGGTGTCATACTCGTTAACCTGGTTTTTATCTTTTTTAATCGATATTTTAATAATTCTCTTTTGAAACACGGAAAGTTCAATGGCCTTGACAGGGCATACGGCAGTACACTGGCCGCAAAGACTACACCTGTCATTGTTATACACAATCTGCCATGGCAGATCATTCAGGCTTAAAGAGGAAGGTTCAAGCTTGCGGTTTGACGACATATTTTTACCTCCTGGCGTTCAGGGCTGACAATTGCTGTATCAATGTACATGGGTTGAATATCTTTTGTTTTATCACGATCTGGGATAACGGCATCAAGGCCGCATATTTCAGAAGAAAATCCAAACATGCCGGGTTTGCCGCCAACAACACCAGGGCGAAGTTTTTTCCTGTCCTGGACCATGAACATGGAATGATCCGGCAAGGTACCAATGACACAATTGGGACCATCAATAATAAGGGGCCGGCAGGTTCTTTTCAGGTGTGAAAGAAACTGGGCATCTGGATGTTTTTGAAGATCATCTTCCTGTAAAGGGGTAATAACATGTTTATATGCATCAATTCCCAGATCAAGACCTACCATTGAATAATGGAGAATATGAGTAAATACTTCAGAATCAGACTGATACCCACTGTATCCTGGGAAATCCCTTGAGGTGAGAAAATCCTTAATGGGTGTAAAAGCGGTATTTTCCCCATTGGTCATTGTGCAGTATCCCTTTATAAAAAAAGGGTGGCAGGCATACAGGTCAATGGCGTAGTTTGTGTTCTGCCTGCCCTGTGCCATAATAACCCTGGCATGCAGTTCTTTGCGATCCAAACCCAGATATTCAGCCAAATGCATGGGATCACCGATTTCCTTGATCATAATAGTATCTGGCCAGAAAGAGAATACAATCATATCTTTTTTCTCTTCACCCATTTCACGGATTTTCAGCCGGATCAGCATCAGTCTTTTGGAAATCTCATCCTGATCAAGCATATCCCATCCTTCAGGCAGTTCATAGGCCCTGATCAGGTACAAGCCCCGCCTGGGAATACCTTCGACCGGTTTTTTAGGTATCTTCAAAGAAATTTTGTACTTGGTAAGAAACCCCTGGTCCATCATAAAAAGGTCCAGACGTCGGATGCCTTCTTCGCTGAATATACCTGAAAGAATCGGTGCTTCTTTCATCTCTTCAAAGGGGCCTCCCAGACCCTGAAGCAAGAGCCCCATGCCTGATCCGTCATGTCCTTCTTTCATGACATCAAGAGCTTTGATGGCCAGCATTGGAGACACAGGATCATTGCTGGTAAGGGCAAACAAACGGCACATTATATATTCTCCTTGTCCTTAAAGTATTGCAGCATTCAGCAAAATTCAATATCAATGATGGTGTCCGCAGCCGCCTTCTTTTTTGTTCTTTTTTATCTGGCAGAAATCAAACATATGGAACAGCTTAAGCTCATCTTTCTCTAAAAGTTCCAGGTTTTCCAGGATGATATTTTTCTGGGCCTGATAAACTTTTATATTTGATGACATAAGATTTCTCTGAGACCCGTCTCCCATGCACTTGGTAACAACTGCATCGACCTGATCTTTTTTTTCGAATACCCCTGTTTTACACTTAGACTCTTCAGTGGAAAGTTTCTGGTTCTCCTTGAGTTCAAATTCCCGGGTTTCCAGGTCCACAATTAAAAAATTTTCAGCAGTGCCAAAATGCTCATCAATGATACTTTCCAATCCTTTGTTTTCTTTAACGGGAAAGGCTATCTTCATTAAATACCTCCAGAAAAAAATGATCAATTATTACCGTCATCATACCAGAAAACGAATTTAAAAGATAAGATTTTATTTTGTGAAATTAACCCCAAATTATTGATATTGCAAAATAGATAAAATTTTAATATTATTATCGGCCGATCACAATCTGGTTAGAACGATAAAAGTGCAAGATAAATACAGAATAAAAAGACATTAAGGGGGCAAAAAGCGGTCAGACATGGACATTCTTGAAAAGGTTCAAAAAAATGGTCAACGTTGAAATAACAGGTGGTATTTGTGGATTCACAACCATAGTACATGCTGAAGGTAAAACCGGTTACAAAGCCTCTTTCCAGTTAGAAAGCCAGTGCCCCAACTGGAAAAAAGTAAATGATATTCTGGGGGGTAAACAACTGAATATAATGACAGAACTATTTAAAGATAAAAAAACAGGCACCCTTAATTCCCAGGTACTGGATGTTTCCATGAAAACGATTCCCCATGTATCATGCCCCGTGATATCGGGTATTTTAAAGGCATTGGAAGTCAGTGTTGGTCTTGCTCTTCCCAAAGATGCCGCCATAACATTTAAGAAATAAAGCCTTTTTATCCATACTGCCCGTCCTAGTCGGCAAAAGATTTATGGGCATTTTTGAGTTGTGAAAAACAGGGCTTACCCTCTTTTATTTCTAATAAATCCATACCCCGCCCCGATAAACCCTCCTGCAAGATGGCTGAATTGTGAAATTTGATCAACTTTCAAGGTTGAAATCACTTCACTGCCAATAAATAGAATCGCAATTACGATAAAGGTAAGGGGTATTTCCTTTGATCTAATATTTGAAAATGAGCCAAGTAAAATCAGCATAAAAGCTATACCGCTTCCACCGATGAGAGAGTTTGAGAATAAAAATGCATTTAATAATCCCGTTGCAACGGCTGTAATTAAAAACATTTCCAAAAGCTTTCCAGATCCATATTTTTCTTCGAGCAATGGCCCGACAAGAAGGATTATCATCAGATTTCCGATAAGATGGTTCAAGTCCCCATGCCCTGCAATATATGAAACCAATCTGACATAAAAATATGGGTCAATAAAAGAAAAGTGGGCCGGAGAAGTAAAATATCTTGCCAGAACACCTTTACTGCAAAATACCAGAACACATATTGAAAGTATTGTATAGGTCAGAATTACAGGCGAATTATATTTAATTTTCATCGATGATTTTTCTCATGTGTTTATATTTAACCAGGGACGTATTTTTTCAAAGCTGAAATTTTCCTCGCCGCTGAAAGTTTCTTAATCTGGTACTCAAGTTTAAATGCGTCACTTTTTGTAAGATCTTTCCTGGCTGCAACCACTTCTACCGGGAGCCTGGATCTTGTATATTTTGAAGCTATGCCTTTGTTATGCTTAAAAAGGCGGGCCTCAAGATCTTTGGTGACACCACAATACAAAGAATGATCAGAACATTTTAATAAATATACCAACCAATCTTTAGCGCGATTCAATTTAGACCCCAGTCTGTCAGCACATTCCATTTTCTATCGCCTATACTGATATGGGTCAGGTGAAGAAAAGGCTTGATGTCTTATTCGATTAACTGTTTCAGAATCAGGCTTGAATGGTATCTTTGGAACCTGTGGCATGGGCAACTGGTGTGTGTCTGAAAAAGGCGTGGTCTCTATCCTCATATTGTAAGCCATGACCATCAGACTCTCCAGATTGACTACATCCTCAATATTGTAAGCTAGCAAGGTTTCAAGAGCCTTTTCATTTTGATTCTGCCGGTAATCACGCCAGAGCAGGACTGCAAAATAACCATCAACCCCATCCAGGTCTCCCCTGTCAATTCCCATGGCTTTTTCACATTTCTTTAATCCACCTGAATACCCCAGGGCCTTTAAAACATACCTTAAGTCAATGTGGGCATGATTCAACTTTGTCCTGAAATGGTTCTCAATAAAAGGGACATCAAAGGTTTTCCCATTATAAGTTACAATAACATTGTATTTTTCAATATCATCAATGAAGTCATCCAGATTCTGCCCTTTGACATAATATTTGATAGAACTACCATCATACAACGCAATGGTTGTAATTTCACAACCCCACATTTCCAAACCTGTTGTCTCGATATCAATATAAGCAGTTGAGCTTCTGAATTCTGAAAAAATTCGCCAGTGCTGAGCGGCCGGCAGTAAAGCAGAAAAAAATCCTGGGTTATTCATTTGAAGATTTTTTTTGGATCCTTCTATATAATCTGTCATGGTTTCAATTCTTTTTGACGACAGCTTAATTTGTACTGTTTTGGAAAAGCAACTCCAATCCTTTATTCCAGAGTTCCACAATTGTCTTTCTGTTTTTTCACCGATTCCAGGTATGTGTTGAAAAGAATTTTTTAGCATGACTTATTTTCCGTTGCCATGTATAGGTAATCAGCCTTGGAAGCAGGGTCATGGTCATAAGGATGAGTCTGATATTTTATTTTTGCCTTTTTTAAGCAGTTTATTGCAGAAGTCATAATTCCTCGTTTTTTATTTCAATTATCAGGACCTATTTGATAAGTTCCATCCAATCGTTTCCACATTTCTTCATGCTTTTTATCCAAGGTTGCAACATTCTGATCATATTCACCTTGTGTTATTTTATCGCTTTTTAGTTTTGCTTGAATCAAGAACAATTCATTATCATACCATTTATCCGGATCAAAATTATAAGTCATGATAGTTAAATCTCAATTCACCTAAAACGGTGTAAACACTTTTCAGGTTATCTAAAATGAAGCAATACGTTTACCATGAATTTTATTGCACCCAATTAGAAGTTTTTCAAGATTTAAAATACAAAAGGTTTAATAAGGAAATTTCAGAGGAAACTGGAATTGATTATGACCGGGTCAGATTTCTTGCGATTCTGATTTTGAGAACTCTGCCAATACACCCTTGATCATTATTGATGGGGAAAAGATAACCTGGGAAGAATTTGGGCGAATGCTCATGAAATTTGAGGGATTCAACTTCAAGCTCCAAATATTTAACCCCAGTGATGAGATGGAATAGTAAAGGAATGAATACAAAAAAAATCCTCTCACAAATGATCCTGTTTTGAAGGGTATTGGGGATTGATTAATTTTACCAGGGGTCTAATTGAGTTAGGCATCTCATGTAAAGTTAACATGGCAATCACGAGATCAAAGTAACCATCTGAATAAGGCATCTGTGAAGCATCACCCAGTTTTATATCCGCTTGCTCACCAAGCTTTTTGCTTGCAGCTTTTACCATTGAAGGAGATAAATCAATTCCGTAAACTTCACATCCCGCTTGTTGATAAAGCTTTAGATTTGTGCCTGTGCCACATCCGACCTCAAAAACCCGCATACCCTCTTTTGGAATATACATCTTAAACATAATCTTTCTTAATACAGCAACAGATGGTTCAATAAATGTATCATAAAATTTTGATAATTTTTTATACGGATCTTTATTTAGGCATCTTGCTTTCAGACTTAACAAACCCTAACAACCTCGTCAATAGGTAAAAACACCTATTTTTATGAATAAAATTGAATTTTATTTATGAATACATAGGTTATTTTTAGTGAGGAAACATCCAGGAAAAAAATAACTTGAAAAATAATGTTTGGTTTTTATTTGGAACACAACAAAAGATATTTTTATTTGCATCCAGGACAGGAATCTTTCAAATCCGTGAAGTGTAATGTTGATATTATTAGTTGAACTTCTTAGAAAAAGACCATATCTGAGAATAAAAATTAAAAAAACAAGCATAAAACATCGAATTTATGGAAAATTAGGTATTTATACCTATTTACATAAACACTTTTTTATAATACCTAATCCTTAATTGTAATAAGAGTTTGTCCTTTACTTTACATTTTGGGCACCTCCGCTTTTATTACATCTTAGTTCCTTTATTTGAAGGGCCCGCCTCATACTCGGGCCCTTCATTTTTAAAAATTCAATAGAAAACATATTTATAAGGATGAAGAAACGAAATCCTGGCAAGTAACTGAGGATAATATGGTTCGTGGCCAAATCACCTGTGATCCTGAAACTGAGAATATTTCAAGAGATCCAAAGATAATTATTGATGGTAAAGGTATTCCCTGGGAAGATTTTGGCCAAATGTAATATGATGAACACACATGGAATCAATTTTAATTGGTAATGGAGGTTTGAACAGCTTGTTTACAATTTCACCTTTTTCAGTTTTGTAGGCGAGCCGGCATAATCTGTCTTCTTTTTCAGCTCCGGATATTGCGTAGAATTGTTTTAACAAGGGTTATTTACTTTGAAGTATCCACGCAGCGTGGGAGAATAAACGCCCGGCTGTAGGGGTTTTTATATATTAACATTAACGTGGAAGGATGGAATATGGTATCGTTTCAGGTTCATATATTTGAATACGGTTTATCAAAAATATGTAAAACCTTTTATGTTCTGA
>JACKQG010001600.1_pt1 | contig 30958 bp, 27 predicted proteins | sample 8237621 | NCBI WGS metagenome assembly JACKQG01 (sample SAMN15677084, study PRJNA649215) | marine metagenome | biome: marine; feature: Black Sea; material: saline water; isolation source: suspended particulate matter (SPM) from the Black Sea western gyre | collected 2013-06-09/2013-06-10 | depth... | reverse complement strand
GCTGTCGAACATTTTATCATTCACCAGTTAAGTGGTGTAAATCTCAATGCAGATGGTGTTGCTGAATTACCGCCTTCGTATGGGACACAGTGGCAATATCGTTCTCCGGAAGAAATTGACCGGGGCGTGAATGAAGTATTGGTAGAATCTGAACTCCGGCGGGCGCTCATTCGCATCAATCCTGAAATTCAGGAAAGTCCGGAACGGGCAGATGAAGTGATTTATAAACTACGGGCGATTCTTATTTCTGTGAATCAAACAGGGTTGGTTCGTGCAAATGAAGAATTTACCAAATGGTTGCAGGGCGAAAAGACCATGCCTTTTGGCGAAAATAATCGCCATGTGACGGTACGGCTCATTGATTTTGGAAATTTCACCAATAACAGTTATATCATTACCAATCAATTTCGGGTGCATCATCGGGAGACGAAAATTCCTGATATTGTATTGATGATTAACGGAATTCCTGTTGTGGTAGGCGAAGCGAAAACACCCATTCGTCCATCTATTTCTTGGTTAGACGGTGCGCATGAAATCCACGATATTTATGAAAATGCTATTCCCCAACTTTTTGTGCCTAACATTCTCTCATTCGCCACAGAAGGAAAGGAATTTTTCTACGGCTCTGTGCGATGTCCGTTAGAACTCTGGTCACCCTGGCGATTGGAAACGGAAAATGATGAACTGGTGCAAAAACTGGGACTCAAAGAAGTGGGAGATGAACTCAAGCAAATTTTGAAACCTTTCGTATTATTAGAAATTTTAAGAAACTTTTCACTTTTTTCATCGGATAAAAAGAAACGCCGTATTAAAATTATTCCCCGCTATCAGCAATATGACGGTGCCAATAAAATTGTAGAACGGGTGGTAGATGGCACGATTAAACAGGGATTGATTTGGCATTTTCAAGGGTCGGGGAAATCCTTGCTCATGGTTTTTGCGGCACAGCAACTTCGCCGACATCGTGAATTAAAATCGCCCACGGTTATTATTTTGGTGGATCGGGTGGATTTAGATACACAAATCACCGGCACCTTCAATTCGGCGGATGTGTCCAATATGGTCGCCGTAAACAGTATTCGTGAATTGAATGATTTACTGGAAAAAGACACCCGCAAAATTTTAATCACCACGATTCATAAATTCAAAGATGCTACTGAAAATATGAATCTGCGACATAATATTATTGTCATGGCAGACGAAGCCCATCGAACACAAGAAGGAGATTTAGGGCGACAAATGCGTGCTGCCCTACCCAATGCATTTTATTTTGGCCTTACGGGAACGCCGGTGAATAAATTAGATAAAAATACCTTCTGGGCATTTGGTTCAGAACAGGATCAAGGTGGTTATTTATCCCGTTATACATTTCAAGAATCCATTCGGGACAAAGCAACACTCCCCCTACATTTTGAACCGCGATTGGTGGATGTGCATGTGGATAAGGCAATGATGGATAAAGCCTATAAAGCTATGGTGGAACAGGCATCCTTGAGTGATGAAGAAGCGGATATTTTAAGCAAGAAAGCCGCACAAATGTCTGTCTTTTTAAAATCTCCTGAACGAGTGCAAAAAATTGTGGATGATATTGCATTGCATTTCCGTCAGAAAGTCCAACCACACGGATTTAAGGCAATGATTGTTACACCGGATAGGTTTGCTTGTGTGCAATATAAAGAGTTGTTGGATAGTCATTTTCCTGAAAATGCCAGTCGAATTGTGATGTCCACCAGTGCTAATGATGAATTGGAATTCAAACAAAAATGGGGCATGGAAAAAGATGAACAGGAGCGGGTGATTGGTGCGTTTAATGACAAAGATTCTGAACTGAAATTTTTGATTGTTACGGCCAAACTGCTTACGGGATTTGATTCGCCGATTTTGCAAACTATGTATCTCGATAAATCACTAAAAGACCACACTTTATTGCAGGCGATTTGCCGAACCAACCGCTTGTATCCCAATAAGAATTTTGGCTGTATCGTTGATTATTTCGGCATTTTTGATGATGCAGCAGACGCATTACAATTTGATGAAAAATCGGTAACTAAAGTCATTACAAATTTAAACTTATTGAAAGCCAAACTCCCGGAAGCCGTGAAAGCCTGTTTGGCACATTTTTCCGGTGTGGATAGAACTATGGAAGGATTTGAAGGATTGGAAGCGGCCCAAGAACGCATTAGAACCGATGAACTTAAAGATGCCTTTGCCAAAGATTATGTGGTACTGGAAAAACTCTGGGAATCGCTTTCACCCGATGCAGTGCTGAATCCATATTTAAGTGATTATCGTTGGTTAAGCCAAGTTTATCAATCCGTTCAACCCGCATTAGATAATATCGGTAAAATGCTCTGGTTCGCTTTTGGCGCACAAACAACAAAACTGATTCACGAAAATATCCATGTAGGCGATTTGCACGATGATTTGGAAGAATTCATCATGGATGCAGATGTGATTGATGATTTGTTCAATAATCCTGATCCAAAGAAAGTGAAGCAATTAGAGAGAGAATTAATCAAACGTTTCAAGCGTCAACAAGGAAATCCTAAATTTAAAGCATTAAGCGATCGCTTGGAAGCATTGCGAGATAAAGCCGAACAGGGATTGATTTCCAGTATTGAATTTGTGAAAGAACTCTGCAAATTAGCCAAAGAAACAGTAGAAGCCGAACAGGAAACACTTACTCAACAAGAACAGAAATCTGCAAAAGAAGCGCTGACAGATTTGTTCCTTGAATTAAAGACAGACCAAACTCCTGCAGTGGTTGCACGCATCGTTACGGATATTGATGAAATTGTAAAAATTGTCCGTTTTGATGGCTGGCAAACGACCACATCCGGCGAAAGAGAAGTGCAACGCTCACTCCGAAAAACGCTCTTGAAATATAAATTACATAAAGACCAAGATTTGTTTGAACGGGCGTATGCCTATGTTAAGCAGTATTATTAGAAATAAAAAAAGCAGTTTAACCCCCAATCTACCTGACGTGAAAAGCGTGTAGTGCGGTTGCGGGTTTAGGTGGTTTTGTGAAGGAAGTTTGGTAAACGGAATGGCTTGTGGTGGAAATTTTCACGCAGGTTATTTCATTTGTTTGCCAGCCTGAGAAAATTTTATTAATCGCAATATTAAGGTGGTCAACACGAATTTCTAAATAATCTTTAATTAAAGATTATTTTTTAATATATCATTCAAAAATTGACCTGTATATGATTTTTTAACTTTTGCGACTTGTTCAGGTGTTCCTTTTGCAATAATACCGCCACCGCCAAAACCACCTTCAGGGCCTAAATCTATTACCCAATCTGCTGTTTTTATCACATCTAAATTATGTTCAATGACAATTACTGAATTTCCATTTTCAACGATACTATGTAATACTTTTAATAACATTTTTACATCTTCAAAATGAAGACCCGTTGTCGGTTCATCTAAGATATACATCGTTCTTCCTGTGCCAATTTTTGACAGTTCTGAAGATAATTTTACTCTCTGAGATTCACCTCCAGAAAGTGTCGTGGCTTGTTGCCCTATTTTTATATAACCCAAACCTACATTTATCAATGTTTCTAATTTTCTATTTATTGAATAATGATTTTCAAAGAAATTAAACGCTTCTTCAATTGTCATTTCCAGTACATCAGAAATATGTTTTCCTCGATATGTAATTTCTAAAGTCTCTCGGTTATATCGCGCACCTTTACAATCTTCACATTGAATATACATATCTGCCATGAAATGCATTTCAATTTTAATTAATCCAACACCTTCACATACTTCACATCGCCCACCTTTTACATTAAAAGAAAATCGACCTGGTTTATACCCCCTTATTTTTGCTTCTGGAAGTTGAGTAAATAATTCTCTAATATGAGTAAATAATCCAGTATAAGTTGCAGGGTTTGACCGTGGTGTTTTCCCAATTGGAGATTGATCAATATTGATTACTTTATCAAGATATAATAACCCTTCAGCGGTTTCATATTTTAATGGTTTTTTATGGCTATTATAAAATTCTTTAGACAATAGTGGGGATAGTGTTTGATTCACTAATGAAGATTTTCCAGATCCCGATACACCTGTAACACAGATTAATTTTCCTAATGGAAATTCGGCCGTTACATTTTTTAAATTATTACCTGATGCACCCTTAAGGATTAATTTTTTACCATTCCCTCTTCGCCTAATTTTTGGAATTGAAATCGACCTTTTACCTGATAAATATTCACCGGTTATTGATGCCTTTACTTTTTTTATATCTTTTACAGTTCCTTCTGCAATTAATTCTCCACCATGAACACCAGCTCCAGGACCTAAATCCATTACCCAATCAGCGGAAGTCATTGTTTCTTCATCATGCTCTACGACAATAACCGTATTCCCCAAATCTCTTAAATGTGTAAGTGTGCTAATAAGTCGTTTATTATCTCGCTGGTGAAGTCCAATTGAAGGTTCATCTAATATATACATAACTCCTACAAGTTGAGATCCAATTTGAGTTGCAAGGCGGATGCGTTGTGCTTCACCACCAGATAGTGTACCGGCGGAACGACTAAGGGTTAAATAGTCTAATCCAACATTTACAAGGAACCCAATTCTAGATCTTATTTCTTTTACTATTTGTTCTGCAATCAATTCTTGGCGTTGTGTCAATTCAATATTTTCAAAAAATAAATGTAGATTCCCAATAGTTTCTTGAGTGATTGAATCAATATTTTTTCGATTTATTTTTACAGCAAGACTCGCAGGTTTTAATCGAGAGCCTTTACATTCAGGGCATTTTTGAATTGCCATGTATTTTTCAATCCAATCACGCATTCCTGTAGATTTTGTTTGGGTATAACGCCGTTTTAAATTATTTACAACTCCTTCAAAACCACCCTTATATTCTCCTGAAAACTTTTCAGAATTATATGACATATTAATTTCTGCATCTTTAGGAGTACCAAATAAAAGTACCTTTTGAACTTTTTCAGATAAATCTTTCCAGGGGGTGGCAAATGAAAAATGATAATGTTTAGATAGACTCTTTAAAATTGCCCCATACCAAGATCCGCGAGGCTGTTCACCTAAAGGAGAAATACATCCTTGAATAAGTGATTTTGAAATATCAGGAACAATTAATTCAGGGTCAATATTCATTTCAGTGCCTAAACCATCACAATTTCCACACGCACCAAATGGAGAATTAAAAGAAAACATTCGAGGTTGTAAAGCTTCAAATGAAATATCACACGTCGCACAGGAAAACTGTTCACTAAATAAATGTTCCTTTTTACCCATTTCATCAATAATTACAAGTCCATTACCAATTTTAAGTGCCAACTCTACAGATTGGGTCAATCGTTCTTTTATAGTATCAGAAATTTTTAACCGATCTATAATTACTTCTATATCGTGTTTTTTATTTTTTGTTAATGCAGGAACATCCGTAAGTTTAAAAATATTTCCATCGACTCTAACTCGAATAAACCCTTCTACAGCTATCGATTTTAAAACATCTTTTTGCGTCCCTTTTTTACTCCGAACTACAGGTCCTAAAACTTGGATTTTAGCACCATCATCCATTGCTAAAATTGAATCTACAATTTGTTGTACCGTTTGTCTATCTACAGGTCCCTTACATTTATAACAATATTGAATTCCAACTCTTGCATATAAAAGTCGTAAATAATCTTGTATTTCAGTAATTGTCCCAACTGTAGAACGCGGGTTTCTGCTTGTTACTTTTTGTTCAATTGATATCGCTGGAGATAAACCTTCAATATAATCCACATCAGGTTTTTCCATTATTCCTAAAAATTGACGCGCATAAGACGATAAAGATTCAACATATCGTCGCTGACCTTCAGCATAGAGTGTATCAAAAGCGAGAGATGACTTTCCAGACCCTGAAAGACCTGTAATAACCACTAATTTATTTCGGGGTATTTCAACATCTATATTTTTTAAATTATGTTCTCGAGCTCCTTTAACAAAAATTCGCTCTTTAAATTTGTAGTTTTTAGCTTCTTTAGAATTTATCATAAGCCATAAAAATAGTTAATATTATTAATGCTATTCATCAATTATTTTGAAAAATATTGTTTTAATTCTACAATTATTAAATTTAATAAAAGCTGTAAATTTTGACTATTATTATTATCCTATTTAATTAATTTTGGAGACTAAAAAGATGCAATTTTCATGGAAATCTGCAGAAGAATTTAAAGATATTCGATTTGAACTTGGACAAGGAAATGCCCAAGGAATTTTAAAAATTACAATAAATCGTCCAGAAGTTAGAAATGCCTTTAGACCACAAACAGTAAACGAATTACAAAAAGCATTTACACTCGCAAGAGAAATGACTAATGTTGGGGTAGTTGTACTATGTGGTGAAGGTGAATTTGCATTTTGTGCGGGTGGTGACCAAAAAGTACGAGGTGATGCAGGATATATTGGAGATGATGGTGTTCCAAGATTAAATATTTTAGAAGTTCAACGACAAATTAGAACCTTACCAAAACCTGTGATTGCAATGGTAGCGGGTTACGCCGTTGGTGGTGGTCATGTATTGCACATGATGTGTGATTTAACCATTGCTTCAGAAAATGCACAATTTGGGCAAACTGGACCACGAGTAGGTTCATTTGACGGTGGTTGGGGTGCATCCTATATGGCACGAATAATCGGTCAAAAGCGAGCAAGAGAAGTATGGTTTTTATGCCGATTTTATGATGCTAAAACTGCATTAGATTGGGGATTAGTTAATACAGTAGTTCCATACGAAAAACTGGAAGAGGAAACAGTACAATGGTGTACAGAAATTTTAGATAAATCTCCTACTTCTATCCGAATATTAAAAGCCTCATTAAATGCTGATTGTGATGGGCAAGCGGGATTACAACAATTAGCTGGTGATGCCACTCTCTTATTTTATATGACTGAAGAAGCCAAAGAAGGAAGAGATGCGTTTAAGGAAAAACGAGATCCAGACTTTAGTAAATATCCTCGATTTCCATAAAAAAGCAATAAAAATTATAAATTTAATAAAAAGGAAAATATTATGTTACATGAGATACAGAGGAAAAATGTAGTAATCGCATTCGGAACTACAGATTTCAGCAATGTAGTCAAAGGGGAAGTATTAGAAATTTCAGACTCTTGGATAAAAATACAAACTAAAAAAGGCTTGGAATACATAAAAATAGATGCCATAATTAAAATAGCAGTTGTATAATCAATAAATATTTATACCCTTAACCATTTATAAAATCAAAAAAAAAATCTACAGAAACCCCCTGAAAAAATAATTATTAATTAAATTTAACATTTTTTTTAAGGTTATATTCAAAAGTAAAATAGTCATTTTCCATTATGAGTTGGCATGTAGCAACAGATGATTAATCATACCCATTATCTTGAATAATATTAAAATGTTGAATAAGTATTTCTTGATTAGAAACGGAAATTGAAGTAAATAATCCACCGATTAATTAAATAAAAATTATATAGAGCCTTTATTATTATTAATATAATTTCCCCTCCATTATAAATTTATTTCATTCCAGAGAACAGTGATTAATTTATCTACTTCTTCCTCAGACATCATTCCAGATGAAATATATTTGAGTTCGCCGGTTTTGCTTAACACGAGAAAATTATATTCTTCATCCACTAATCCCCATTCTTTCATCAATATTTTGTCCATATCGAATACAAAAAGGGATAAGGGATGGATTTTAATCGTTAATCCATAAAATAATTTGAGAATGGGAATGGGTACCCAGCTTGCCGCCATATTTACGATAATGATGGATTTGAGTTTTTCCTTTGGGAAATTTTCTTGTCTTAACCTTTCCACAGCGTCTTCATTCAATCCTCTTTTATCCGGATCAAGATAAACTAAAGTGAAAGTTGTGCCGGAAATTTCTTTACTGCTCCAAGAAGTGCTGTCGATTCTGCCGCCATTTGTTCCATCGAATACAACCACCGGTGGTTTTTTATTGAGTTTTAATTCTGTGGAATAAATAATACTTAAGAGTGATATTCCAACAATACTTGCAAATCTTATGTAAGAATAATATTTAAGATTGAGACGGTCGTGATTTAACTGTTTCATATACTTTTTTATAATCGGGGTATTCTGTTCCCATTATTTTATCCCAGAAGGTGAAGTAGAGTCCGTAATGATTATTATTTCTGGAATGATGGAGATTGTGGTGTGTGGATGACAGCAATATCTTTCCAATGGGTGATTGTAGAAAATTCTTGGGAAATATTTCATATCCAAGATGACCAATCACATTCATAACAATCATAAAAATTGACCAAATAAGCAATGCATATTTATGCAATGGAATTAATATTATTATTAATGGCAACCAAGCAATCTGTAAAATTGCCTCAATAGGTCCAAATGAAAATGCTGCCCAGGGAGTTGGATTCACAGAAAGATGATGCCGTTTGTGAATGAAGAATAATTTTTTCAGATGAATTAACCTGTGTGCAAAATAGAAATACATATCGTGAATAACAATTAGAGAAACAATACTGAAACAAAAATAAATCCATCCAAATTCAGAGATGTTTTTATACATTTTTGAAAAACCATTATAAATTAAAACGAACATTAAAAATATAACGATTGCAAAAATAAATAAACCAAATAATGAATAAAATATTTCACTAAAAATCTTCTTTTTTGAGGGATATGTTTTTTGAATTTTTAAATAGCTAAATTCTTTTTTTTTCCAAACATAAAAAATAAAATAAAATATTCCTGCAACGATGAAATATCTACCTGGTAACATAAACAATGGTAAATATATAAGACTCATATCCATTGAGCATTCACCTTATTCTTTTGCAAATAATTAATCCCTTTTTTCGTTAACAATCCACGGACTGCAATTCTCAAATAGGTGGTGAGTGTATCTGATGGGGATAGATTGTTATTAATTAGGTATTCAGGGTCAATTATAATTTGTATTATTCGCATATGTAAAATAGATGTCAATCGCTCATCAATATCTTTATTAATATACCCATCGTTTTTACATTTTAAAATTAATTGTTGTATTTGATATTTCTTTTTTTCTCTAAAAACTTCTATACTGTTCCATGCGTTAGGATATTTTGATTTTATTTTTAATAATTTAAAAGAACTTAATTTAATATTTTTATCAAACATTAGTTTAGTTAGTTTTATAAAAAGTATTATACTTTCATTTTCTTGTTCAAGTATATCATGAATATCCCTATCAATTTTAGTTAGAAAATAATCAAATATTTTTGTCACCAATATATCTTTTGAGGGAAAATATTTGTAAATAGTACGCTTACTCATACTCAAATTATCAGACAAATCATCAACCGAAAATGACTGAACACCAAACTCTGATATGGAATTCATCCCCCCATTTAATATTTTCTTTGCGATTTCTTTCATTGAGTACACCAAGTAAACGAATATAATTTATATCGTTTACTTGATTTGGTGCAATATTTTAGTTTAAAAAAAAATGATTGAAAATATATTTTCTATTTATTAAATAGGAGTAAGCATATTGAGCATTTGATTATAAATTAAATCTAATCGTTTTTCTTGTTTTTGCACCCATTTATTAATTGAATCAATATTTTCAAATAAATATGGTTGTTTTTGTGAAATTGACCGACAATAATCCATACCTGATTTTAAATTTTGATAAAAATCTTTGAATGTTTTTATATTACGAGTATTTAATTCACTTTTTTGTATTAAACTATCAAAATAATCTACATACATTTGAATTTCTTTTGCAAACATATGTGGTCTTTCTTTAGAAACTAAAGATTTTTTATTATTACTATAAAAATTTTGCATCATTTCGACTAATGAAAATTCTCTATTAAACCAACTAATATTTTGTCCTGGGCAAATTGCTTGAGGGGATTTTCCTTCTTTTTTAATACCTAAATTAATTAAAGCCGAATTTGCCAAATCCACACATAAACAAGATTTACTCACAATTTTTTCTTTTTCTAAATCATATTTTTCACTACAATTTAATTCATCTAGTTTTTGTTTTTGATAATCACTTGATGCTGTACAAATTGGATATTCTGAAAATTCAGTATTTGAGACTAAAAATCCTTTAGGACAGGGTGAACCAGGATTACCCAATTCCACCTTTTTCTTACGAGATTCTTCAGAAATAGAAGTTTTTAAATTATTAAATGGTACACCTAATGGTGAAGAATCACTTAAATACAAATCCTCTTCCGTTGAATTAACTAACTTATTAAATGTTGTGTCTTCAAGGCAAGTTGCTTCGGGAACTAATAAAAATGGTGAAGCAATTCCAACCATATCAATTTTATAATCTTTAAATAATCGTTCAACTTCACCTGATGTACCAATACCACCTTGTACCGTTATTAAAGGTGTTTGGTAATTTGAATGATTCCATCCCATTTTTTTATTATACTTTTGAATTAGTGGTTTAAATGAATTTATTAATTGATCTCGGTTTTCGTATAATTCTTTTAAAATCACAGGTAAAATATAACCATTAGAAGCAAATGCATGACCTCCACAATTCAATCCTGATTCAATCCTAAATTCATAGACTTTTAATCCTTTTTTAGCTAAAAATTTTCCCTGTATTAATGCAGACCGAAAATCACTTACTTTAATTATAATATTTTTCTTTATCTTCCCATATTCATTCACATAAAAATCTTTAAATTCAGTCATATAACTATAAAGGCTTTGATTTATCCCAGCAGATAAAATAATATTTGATTCAAGATTACTCTTTGCATACCCTCTTAATGCTGATTTACCATCTGAAAATTCAGGGGATAATATTTCACCTTTTTTATATTGAGGCAACCGATCTAATTTCACCATTATATTTACATCTATCGACCCAGAAATCATTTGATTTGATAATATTTTCTCAGCTATTTTTCTTTTTTGACCTGAAGCCATTTTTAATAGTTTATTATATGATAATTTTAAAGAACTTTCATCTGGTAACATTTTAAAATATTTTTCTTTATCATTCTTTTCAAAAAAAGGAAGGGATTTTATTTTTTGAAATTTAATTTCAACAATTTCTTTTACCATATTTAAATATGCTGTAATTCGTTTAGCTCTAGAATCATTAGACCATCGAGTTATTGGTATAAAAGGTAAATTAAATTGATTACAATAATACTTTCTTATTTTTTCAATCAAAATATCATCCATTATGGATATCACAGACGAAACTCCAAAAGGAGCTACCCGAATTGGTGTGTCAATAGAAAACCCTGTACCCATTACAGGGATATGAATTTTATGCATTTTATCTCCTACTTTTTACTAATATAATTTATTAACTTTATTATAATAAATAATAAATAATAATACCACCTGCAATTGCTACATTTAAACTTTCTTGTTTTCCGGTTCCGTCAATAGTGATTTTATGATTAATTATTTTTTCAATATGAGGGCTTATGCCATGTGCTTCATTTCCCAATACTAAAATCCATTTAGGAATATTTTTATCAAAACTATTCAATGAAATTCCATTCATTGAAGCACCAATTATTTGATGGTTGAAACTTTTTATTTGTATCATTTCAGATATTTCTAATTCAATTAAATCAATTTTAAAATGGGCTCCCATTGCAGATCGAATAACTTTTGAATTCCATATTGAAGCACAATTTTCAGAACAAATAATTTGATCTACCCCAAACCATACAGCCGTGCGAATTATTGTTCCTAAATTCCCAGGGTCTGAAATATTATCACAATATATAATTTTGTCAGCTAACTGAATCGTTTTGTTTTTTTCAGGAACTGATATCTCTAATGCAATTCCTTGTGGGCTTTTTGTAGAAGAAATCCGAGCCATATCTTTTTCAGAAATAATAATTTGATCTAATTTAAGGGATTTTCCTAAATTTAATACAAATTGAAATTGTGGGCTATCTAAACAAGATTCGGTAATATAAAAATTTAATATTGACCATTGCGAATTTAAACAATCCTCAACAAGTCTTAACCCTTCAACTAAAATAGAATTATTTTCACTTCTTCCTTTTGAAGTATGTAAAGATTTTAAACGAAGGATTTCATTTCGAATTAGCAAAAATTAAAATTCCAACACAATTTCTACGGGGCAATGGTCTGAACCCATTATATTTGGTAAAATTGTTGCAGATTTTAAATTAGGTCTCAGTTGGGGAGAAATACAAAAATAATCAATTCTCCATCCGATATTCCTCGCCCTTGCTTGTGCCATATAGCTCCACCAAGAATAATGGCCATTCCCTTCAGTAAATTCTCTAAATGTATCAATAAAACCAGCATTGATTAAATTATCAAAACTTCCTCTTTCTTCATTTGTGAATCCTGCATTACCTGGGCGTGACTTTGTTGCTTTATTCGTTTGTGGATTTGCTAAATCATTTTCCGTATGAGCGACATTTAAATCACCACATAATATGACTGGTTTTCGAGTTTCAAGATGTTTTAAATATTTTAAAAAATCAATTTCCCATTCATTTTGACGATAATCTAATCGAGATAAATCTCTTTTTGAATTTGGTGTATAGCAATTTACTAGATAAAAATGTTCATAATCAGCAGTAATAACTCTGCCTTCATTGTCATGTTTTTCAATTCCAATTCCATTTGAGACTTCAAAAGGTTTTATTTTACTAAAAACTGCGGTTCCAGAATATCCTTTTTTCTCTGCTGAATTCCAATAATCATTATATCCTTTAAGTAGAATTTCAACTTGATCAGGGTGTGCTTTGGTTTCTTGAATGCATAGAATATCAGATTGATTTTCATTAAAAAAATCCATAAACCCTTTTTTTAATACAGCTCTAATTCCATTGACATTCCACGATGTTAATTTGATTTTCATAAATTCTCTATATTATATTCATAAATTTTTAATTCTCTCAAATCAAAGGCATCACACATTTCTTCTTCAATATTTAATTCAGCTTCTAAATCTAACATTTCATCAAGATTTGCACGGGTTTCAGGGTGAACAGGGACAAAATACGAACAACAGTCTTGATAGGGTTCAATTGAAATTTCATACGTTCCAATCTCTTTTGCTCTATTCACAATATCATCTTTATTACTTCCTGCAAGAGGCCTTAAAATTGGAAATGTTGAGGCATCATCTGCGACTCTAATATTTGATAATGTTTGAGATGCAACCTGTCCAATATTTTCACCTGTAATTAAGGCTGAAGCATTTTCTAATTCTGCGATTTGTGAGGCAAGTTTCATCATTGACCTTCTAAAAAATAATATCCAAAATTTATTAGGAATTTGTTCCATAATTGCTTGTTGAACTTCTAATAATGGAATATGATATAACCGAGCATTTAAACTATAGTTTGTTAATTTTTGAACAATGCGTTCAACCAATTTTATAGATTGACGGCTTGTTGCTGGAGCTGAATGAAAATGAACATAAGTAAGGTTTACACCTCTTTTTAAAAGCTCAAAAGACGAAACAGGGGAATCAATCCCTGACGATAAAAGACTAATTGCTTTTTCACTTACACCTACCGGTAAGCCTCCAAACCCTTTTGTTTTTTCAAACCCTATATATGCAAATCCATTTACAATTTCTATAATAAGCTCAAGTTCAGCTCCCTTTAGTTTTACAGGCTTATTCATTTTTTGATGAATAAATCCACCCACATCCATACTTATTTGTATTGAAGTTTTCGGAAATGATTTATCTTGCCGCTTTGTTGTTACTCTAAAATTTTTAAATTCTACATTTTCTAATAAATAGTCTGCTGTTTGACGCATTTGTTCTATATCTGCATCAATCTGAACCATTGTTGTTGCATTCATTAATCCCATTACATTTTTTAGTCGGGCTAAATACAAATTTTTATATTCTGGATTTATATCAAAGACAACAACTCGACCAACAATTAACTTTACATTTGAAAATGGAAGCCCCTTCAACTGTTTTGTTACATTTGAAACAAACCGATCTTCAAACCACTTTCTGTTTCCCTTTTTTAATGATAATTCATGATAATGAATTAATACACAATGATTCATCTTTTTCTATTTTCTTTAAAATATTCAATTATTTTATTCAACTCTATCTCTTCTTGAGTACCCTCATTCATATTTTTAATTGTTGCTAACCCATTTTTAATTTCATTTTCACCTAAAATAATTGCGAACCGAGCTCCCTGTCTATTTGCCTCTTTCATTTGTGCTTTTACACTTCTTCGAGATGATTCTGTGATTACTGATAAATTCAAATCCACTCGCAAATTATTTGCAATTATTAATGCCTTAGAAAGTGCCTTTTCACCAAGAATAACCATATAAATATCACAATTCTGCTGAATTGGTTCTGAAATATCATCTAACACAATTAAAAGCCTCTCCATTCCTGCCGCAAACCCAACAGCGGGTGTTGAATCACCTCCTAATTGCTCTACAAGTTTATCATATCGCCCACCACCACATAGAGCGTCTTGAGAACCCAATGCGGAAGATGTAATTTCAAAAGTTGTTCGTGTATAATAATCAAGTCCGCGAACTAATTTATTATCTAAGGTATATGGAATTTTAAGTTCACTTAATAAATTTAATACCATGTCAAAATGTATTCTATCATCATCACTTAAAAAATCAGATATAACAGGTGCAAATTCATCTAATACCAATTGGCAATTTGAGTTTTTACAATCAAATACACGCAATGCATTTGTAGAAAGTCTATGATTACAAGTTTTGCATAATTTTTCTGAATGAGATTCTAACTGTGATTTTAATTCTTTTAAATATGTTGGTCTTACTTCAGGGCTACCAATTGAGTTAATTTTTACTGATAATTCTTTTAAACCAAAAGATTTATAAATATGATAGGCAATTGAAATTACTTCAACATCCATTTCAGGATGTTCTGACCCAAATGCTTCAACTCCAAATTGATGAAACTGCCTTTGTCTTCCCTTTTGTGGGCGTTCTCGTCTAAAAAGTGCATCAATATAATACAGACGATTAATAGGCTGTAATCGCCCCAACTTATGTTGGATGAATGAACGAACGACAGGAGCTGTTAACTCTGGTTTTAATGTTAAATTATTATTTCCCTGATCTACCCAGCTGTACATTTCCTTTGAAACAACATCGGTATCTTTACCTACACCTCTTATGAATAATCCCGTTTCTTCAAAGGCGGGGGTACGAATTTCTCCATATCCATAATTTTTTAAAAATGAATGTATATGTTGCTCAATATGTTGCCAACGAAGAGTATCAACTGGCAATAAATCATGAGTTCCTTTAATATTTTTAATGGTTGAAATAGTTAAATCTCCGTGAAATATGTAAATAACGAATAAAAATAGATGGTCAAATTTCAAGCTTTGCAGAGATTAAATGCGAACAATAATTGAAATAAAATAATTAATAATTACAAATACTCTATTTGGTCATCCTGAGTTTGTAATAGAATTATGCCAAACGAAGGGGATAGATTCTCCAATTATGATACTTTACAGGTTAATTTCAGAATGACAAACTGGAAGAATATTGACTGTTGAAGAAATTAACTTTCTACTTGATTACTTTTTACTTTACTACTTCACCAACATTACTTTTTGGGTTTTTGTATAAGATTCTGTTTTCATTTTGATAAAATAGGCACCACTTGGTAAATGTTCAGCATTCCAGTCTAATTCATACATTCCAGGGCTTTGATTTGAATTGATAAGTATATCAATTAATTGACCATTTAAGTTAAAGACTTGTAATGAAACATGAGATTCTTGCGGTAAATCATAGCGGATTGTAGCTGTGGGATTAAATGGATTTGGGAATACGGGATGTAATGCAAATTTTTCTGGAATTAAATTATTTAATTTTTCATCCGCTAATCTCGATAATTCATCTGCACTGACAATTTCAACTGGAATTAATGTCTCTGGATTATTGGCTAAATCGGTAATAACAAATTCACTGCCTTTTGTAAGTTCACCTTCTCGCCCTAAAGCTGTGGTTTCCAATTCAATTTCTAAAATGGTGCCATAGCCAGCAGGTATTTTTCTACCTTCAGCACTAAAAATCATTATGTTTATTTTATATTCATCGGCGATAATATTATAGTTTACACTCATTTCATCTGAGCGGATACCTTTTATGGCATTGAGTGGAATTATATTATCAAACTGTAATTCAAAATGAAGAATATAGACATCCTGTTCATTGAGCATATCAATATTATGTACGTCGTCAGATGATATGGGGTAAAATCACCAATATCATTTAAGACAGCATAATAGTAATATCCATCTATCTATTTATTAAAACGATACCCATCTTCAGTCTCAAGCCAATGGAAAAATTCATCACCCCATTTTCTACCAATAAATTCAACTCCATTAGGTTGAATAAAAGTAGTATACCCAGAGTCTATATACACACTAAATAATATCGATAAAAAAATAACTATAAATATAATGCGTTTCATTCTAAGCTTCTTCTAAAATAATCTGGACTATTAATAAAACATCCAGAACATTATATTCATTATCTTGTATTAAATCTGAAATAGAACAATTTTCTGAAATAGTATCACTTAAAATACAATTTTCAATAGTTAACAAGACATCAATTACATTAACAGTTTCGTCATTTGAAATATCTCCGGGATAAACAATTTCACCCAAATTGCCAAAATAACTAAGTTGCATTGCATATAATTCATAGCTATCGGAATTTGGTATAAACATTATTGCACCATGTCTAGAATCAGTGATGACTTTAACTTCTAAATCTTCACCATTATAATAGGTCAATAATACATTATCTTCATCCCAAATTTTTGAACCCATTAAATTATATTTTTGAGTAAATAACTCATAACCATTTCCCCAATCTTCATACCAAACAAAAATATTTTGATTTATTGATTTAATCATTCCTTTGAATTTATTTTGATTATTTTCGGCATTTATTAATATCGGATTATCAAATAGTAGATTTCCATATTCTTCAATTATTTGAAAATTTATATTACTTATTATCTCACCATTTTCAATATTATCTTCCCAAGAAAATGAAATTGAATTATCTCCGTTAATTGAAATATAATGAAGAGGAAAAGAGTAATTATAATTTGCTTTTACATCGTCTAATAATATTCCATCTTCCCCCCAATAATGGTTTCCCAATTCATCAATTTTATTTAAAAATAATTGAAAATCATCTGTTGTTTCATTATCAATAATTGGTATAAAATGCACAAAATATAGAAAATTATTGTGGTAAATTAATTCACCCATTCTAAAATTAAATATTTGCTCCCATATTATCTCTCCATTTAAATTTCTCTTTTCTATTTTGCTATGTGAACCAAAATTAAATTGATGGAAATATTCTTCATTTTCCACCATTAATAAATGTGCATTTGATGCGATTGGGCCATCAATATTAATTCCATTTAATCCATATTGTCTATATCCATTAGAATTAAAATGCTGTAACATGTAAAATTGATCTCCAAAATAACTTTCTCTTTGAATAAAAGATACAATCACTCCTCCTTGATTATCCTTCACCATCCCTTTTAAGTAATGTGTTGCGGAACTCATTCCAATTGGAATGCCTATATTTTCCCACAGAAAATTACCACTATTGTCTATTTTTTGAAGACGGACTGGACCGGCATCCCAAGTATTTGGTATTACAGTATATTCAGGCTGATAATCCCAAAATGCAATGATATTAGTATTATTATTTGAATTGACAATTTTTTGAGACTCAGATAAAAAATGTATCCCATCAATAGGAATATGTTCCCCAAACTGGAATTCACCTATATTATTCAATTTATTATAATGACATTTTTCATAATTGCTACCAATTGGAGATTGATAATAATTAAAAATTAAATTAATTTCTCCGTTGGTATTAATTATTGCGGAAAAATAATTATCAGAATGAATGGTATTTGGTAGAACTAAATGTTCATTTGGTTCTTCTGGCCATTGAGCAAATGAAAAGCAAAATAAAGGAAGCAGAAAAAGAGAAGATGGTTTACTCTTAGTGAAGCCGTAGGGAAAAAGAAACAGAAAAAAAACATCCTTGATTGAACGCAGAAGAAAAGAAAAAATGGCTGAATGTATTATAAATGGTCTAAAATTCATTGTTTAAGTTACATTAAAACATGGTAATTGTCAAATAAGGGGGGGGTATATTTGTCAATGGCCGTTTGGAATTGAATGATGAATATAGCACCGTGGTTTTTATTTTTTATTGAAACTTTCTACATAATTATTTCAACTTGATGCACTTTCGTACTTTTTTATTCCTGCTTTCCAAACTATTCGAGTTAATAAAAGAAAAATGACTGAAACAAAAATTTGCCAATATAAAAAATTCCAACCAGGTCCATAAATTAATAACCGAGCTGGAACCGACGAAATCAATGCCATGGGCAAAATTGAGAATAATGATTTTCGTAAAATCCCCGTATAAATTGAATCTGGTCGTTCTGCAAATTTAAATAATTCATGGCCAAGCCAACCGCCAACAGTGAAGTTTTTAAACCAAAATGTAAGGCATCCAATCATAAAGTCAAGAGAATACCATATCGTTTGCCCAAGAATAAATGAAAAGAAAAATAAGATTAAGTTGAGTATTGAAATATCATGAGGGTTTTGAGATATTAAAGATGATAATAATAATCCTAAGATTGTTAAACTTACAATGGCATAAGATTTTACATACCGAAATGAAACTATAAACTGTCCATTAACAGGCTTAATTAATGCAAAATCTAAATCTCCTGAAACAATTAATTTATTCAAATTAAATAAATTTCCTGAGAAAAACATCATATAAACCGTATCAGCAATAAATGTAATAACTAAAAATATTCTCACATCCGCTGAAGTAAATATGCCAAGTGTATCCACATAAGAAAAAATGATATTAAAGAAAAAGTAATGCGCCCCATAATAAACGGCATCTACAATTAAACTTCCAATAAAATTGGCTTTAAATTCCATGTCTCGTGTGAGCGTATTAGTGAAAAATGACCACCATAATGAAATATGTCTAACCACCAAAACCCTCATATTTTCGGATTCCAATTTTATATAATATTTGACCTAAAAATGTCATGACGACAACCCATATTAATCCATTAATAAATAATTGTGGCCATTCTAAAGACGAAATATTACCCAGCGCAATATTTACAGGAATATTTACCAAATAAGGCAATGGAGTTAAAAAAATAATATTTAAAATTGATTCTTGGAAAAATTCCAATGGAATAATTGAACCTGTAAAAATTCGATTTGATAAATTAAAGGCTAATATTAATGTCCTGACTTCACCAAACCAAAAAGCACAACATATCATTAAAAAATAAATCGAATACGATAAATAAACTGCCATTGATAAAAATATAATAAATGCGACTGCTTGGATTGGAGTTTGAAATGCCCAGCCTGGGAATATCAATTGAAATAAAATAATCATTGCAAAATAACTAAAATAAAATAATGAATTATATCCAATAAAAAGTGAAAAATGATATGAGAAAAATGAGACGGGACGAATTAAATATTTATTTAACCCACCACTTCGAATACATTCAATCATTTCAAATGAGGTTACCCATGATGATTTTAATTGTCCCACCATAATTCCAAAAAAAATATATACAATTAATTGATTAAGGGAAAACCCATTGATAATTTCGACACCTCTTGTTTCATAAATTCTATCCCAGAGAATATATTCAATTAATACACCTGAAATAACAGCAAATATTCCAACAATTGTATTGGCTTTATATTCTAATGCTTGAATCCAAGTCATTCTCATAACCATGAAATATTTACTAAATGCCACTCTCATTATAATTTAGAAATAAATTTTTCTGGATTTGCAAAGAATGATTTCATTGTTTCTTCAACAGGTAATTCTTCAAAAGAAAATGATGCCGGTGTATCAAGTTCAAATAATTGATTTAAGAAATCCATCATTTCATTATCAGGTAATTCAGCCGTTAAGCACTGGTCATTGATTGAAACATTTGGTTTATTAATTAATTTTTCTACATTTAATGATTTTAAGTTTGAACTAAATTCAAATTGTAACCTTCTTTTCGGGTTTATTTTTTTAACAAGTGTTTCAAAATCACCATCATATAACCCCTCACCTTTATGAATAATAAATACGCGTTTACACAATGCTTGAATATCATTCATATAATGGCTTGTTAATAAAAAAGTTGTCCCATATTGTTCATTATGTTTTGTAATAAATTCTCTAATTCGTGATTGAGAAGTTACATCTAACCCAATTGTAGGTTCATCTAAAAATACAATTTTAGGTCGATGTAATAAGGCTGAAATAATTTCCATTTTCATTCGTTCACCCAAAGATAATCGACGAACTTGAACATTCACTTTATCTCTTACATCTAATAAATCAAGCATTTCATCTAATGTTGATTTAAATTGTTTTTCAGGAATTTGATATATCTTTTGATTTAATAAGAAACTTTCACTCGCTGGAATATCCCACCATAATTGATTTTTTTGCCCCATTACAATAGAAACTGTTTTTAAAAAATTATTTTTTCGCTCCCATGGACTAAACCCATCAATAAAAATTGAACCAGATGTTGGGTGTAATAATCCAACCATGGCTTTAATTAATGTTGTTTTTCCTGCACCATTTTCACCTAAAATACCAATAATTTCACCTTCATTAATATCTAATGAAATTGATTTTAGTGCATGGAATATTTCATATTTTCGATTAAAAAATGATTTTACTGCACCTTTTAATCCAGCCTCTCGTTTAAAGATTTTAAATTCTTTTGATATGTTATTTACTTGGATTGACATAGCCAATAAATTAAATAATAAAAATTAATAAAATGAACATATCTTATATTAGGAAAGCATTAATTGAAAATTGTATTTTTTACATCTATCCTATCATAATTTCAGTGATATTTGTAATAAAATTTAGAAAGGAATCCGATGAATCAGATTCTAAAATATATAATAATTGGTATTTTAACATTAAATAGCGTTTTTCTTATTGGTCAAAAAGATGTGATTGAATCCATTGAAAAAGATATAGAAAGACGAAAACCAAAGTTAAACCATTCAAAAACTCCATCAAATAATTCATATGAAGATATTGTAAAAGATATGGATGAAATCCCTGGCTTATTTAAAATGTATTGGGATAAAGACAAGGATAAGGTTTATCTCGAAATTCAACAAAACCAACTGGATAAGGTTTTTTTCTGCGATGTAACTCGAAGTAGTGGTGATGCGTTTATGTTTGATAGTGGTGCAATGCTACAAAGTTTTCCATTTATTTTTAAAAAAGTGGGGAGCAGAATTCAATTTATTCATCAAAATGTTTATTTCAGAGCTGAACCAGATGCGGCAATAAGTAAAGCAATTGATAATAGTTTTTCTCATTCTATTATTGGGAGTGCTTCCATCGAAGGAGACCCTCATCCAAAAAATGGTGCCTTATTAATTGATGCAAAAGATATTTTTATTCAAGATATTCCAAAAGTTGGAATAATTTCTGGCTATTTTAAACGCAAATATAATTTAGATAAACAAAATAGTTATTTTAATGAGATTACATCATTCACAAATAATACCGAAATTGATGTTTCACTTCATTTTAAAAATAATAAACCTAAATCCGCATACACGCTTCCAGACCCAAGCTCTATGGTTCATAAATACCATTTTAGTTTAAGTAATATTCCAGAATCTGATTTTGAACCACGAATGGCAGATGACCGAGTTGGACATTTTTTAACAATGTATCAAGATTATTCTTCACTAATGGAAGATTCTCCTTATGTGAGATATGTAAATCGATGGCATTTAGAAAAAGCAGAGCCACGATATGAAATGTCAAAACCCAAGAAGCCAATCGTCTATTGGATTGAAAATACAGTGCCTGTTGAATATAGAGATGCTGTAAGAGAAGGGATTTTATTATGGAATAATGCTTTTGAAAAAATTGGTTTACAGGGTGCAATTATTGTAAAACAAATGCCCGATGATGCGGAATGGGATCCCGGAGATGTGAGATATAATGTTATTAGATGGATTATCAGACCAGGGGCTGGATATGCCGTAGGACCATCTAAAGCAAATCCATATACCGGTGAATTATATGCAGCGGATATAAGAGTAAGTTCAGATTATGTACGATTTTTCCACAGAAAATACACCGAATTTATTGAAACTATTGATGCCAAAAATATGGATAGTGATGTAGCATTTGATAATTGGTGGAAAAATAATTTACCTCAAGATGAAAACAATGATGGGAATTCGTGTGAATATGCAACTGAAAAAATGAATGAAATGGATTTTGCATGGAATTATATTTCGGGAACGGAAAATTTAGGTGATATTGATTTACAACAATTTGTTCATGATGGCCTTGTAGATTTAATTGTCCATGAAGTAGGGCATACATTAGGTCTTAGGCATAATTTTAAAGCAAGTTCAATATTTACTCCTGAACAATTAAAAAGCAAAGAATTCACTGAAGAGCATGGTGTAACGGGTTCTGTTATGGATTATAATCCTGTAAATTTATCGGCAGATAAAAATTCAAATGGAAAATACTTTCAAACTCAATTAGGGTATTATGATTATTGGGCAATTGAATATGCTTATGGCTTTCCCAATAAAGGAGAGAGTGAAGAAGATTATTTAGAAACAGTTGCAAGTAAAGTTAGCGATCCATATTTACAATTTGGTACGGATGAGGATGCGAGAAGTAGCTCAAGAGGAATTGACCCTACTTGTTCAAGGCATGATATGTCAACAGACCCAATTGCATATTATAATGACCGAATTATATTAGCAAATGAATTATGGGATTCAATTTTAGATAAATTTGAAAAAGAAGGTGAACGATATCCAAAAATGAGACGAGTTTTTGGTTTAGGTGTTTCGGAATATGCTCGTTCAATTGCAAATACAGCTAAATTTGTGGGTGGAATTTATCACCGAAGAGATCATGTGGGTGACCCAAATGGGCGAATACCATTTGAAATTGTATCTGCTGATAAACAAAGAGAAGCTGTTCAATTTTTAAGTAAAAATATTTTATCTCAAGATGCATTTAATTTTTCACCAGATTTATTAAATAAATTAGCACCTGAACGGTTAGGAGATTTTAAAGGCACAACATGGAGAATTTCACGAATTGATTTTCCAATTAGAGGAATGGTGCAATATTTACAATCTAAAACTCTTTATTCTTTATATGCACCAGTAAGAATGCATCGAATGCTTGATAATGAATTAAAAATAAATTCACGAAAAGATAAATATACATTATCTGAAATGTTTGAATCGCTTCGTTCTGAAGTTTGGCAAGAAATAGATAAAAGACAAAATATTAATAGTTACCGTCGAGAATTACAACGAGTACATTTAAAAATGTTAATTCACATGGCAATAAAATCTAATAACCAATTTCCAAGGGATGCAATTTCATTAGCGAGGGCTGACTTAGAATACCTACAAAAAAGAATTTCTCGTTTAACAAAATTACAATCTTTAGATTCATATACTAAAGCACACATGGCTGAAAACTTATCAAAAATTGATGCCGCATTAAACGCTCAATTACCAAAAGAATTTTAATATTTTAATCTCAATTTAGCGAAGATTATTAAATCTTCGCTAAATTTATTTTTTGCAATTCTGGTAATGTATAAAATACATTTTCCCTCGTAAATTTCACCCCTTAATTATACTTAATATTTGAAAGGTTTCCATGGCTAAAGGTGTTACACCTAAGAGTGAAGATTTTAATCGCTGGTACACAGATGTTATTACAAAAGCACAACTTGCTGACTATGGTCCAGTCAAAGGGACTATGGTAATTCGCCCGTATGGATTTGGAATTTGGGAAGCAATCCGAGATGCATTTGATAAACGGTTTAAAGAAACGGGACATGTAAATGCCTATTTTCCTTTATTTATCCCAAAATCATTTTTATCAAAAGAAGCTCAACATGTTGAAGGATTTGCAAAAGAATGTGCGATTGTAACTCATTCACGATTGAGAGCAACTGATAATGGGAAAAGTGTAGAAGTTGATCCTTCTTCTAAATTAGAAGAAGAAATTATTGTTCGCCCAACAAGTGAAACCATCATTTGGTCCATGTATAAAAAGTGGATAAATTCATATAGAGATTTACCAATTTTAATTAATCAATGGGCTAATGTAGTTCGCTGGGAAATGCGAACACGGTTATTTATCCGAACAAGTGAATTCCTTTGGCAAGAAGGTCATACAGCACATGCAACGGCAAAAGAAGCATTGGAAGAAACAAGAAAAATGCTAGAGGTGTATAGAGAAGTTGTTGAAGATATTATGGCTGTACCTGTATTGACGGGACGAAAATCAGATTCTGAAAAATTTGCTGGAGCTGTAGAAACATATTGTATCGAAGCTATGATGGGTGATAAAAAAGCACTTCAAGCAGGAACATCACATTATTTAGGGCAAAATTTTGCGAAAGCATTTGATGTTACATTTCAAACAGAAAATAATACAGAAGAACTTGTTTATGCCACGAGCTGGGGCGTTAGCACCCGTTTAATCGGTGCTCTTATTATGGTTCATGGAGATGATAAAGGGCTTAGATTGCCTCCAAAAGTTGCAACAAATCAAGTAGTTATACTTCCAATCGCGAAAAAAAATATGAGCATGGAGCCAATTATTGAATATATTCAACCAATGATAAATAAATTTAAAGACCTTGGAATTCTATATCATATTGATAATAGAGAAAAAATGTCACCTGGATTTAAATTTAATGAATGGGAAATGAAAGGTGTGCCTATAAGAGTAGAAGTTGGTGCTCGAGATATGGAAAATAATCAAGTTTTTGTTGCACGGCGAGATACAGGTGAAAAAGAATCTATCAATTTAGATGAATCTGGAAATACCATTTTTGAGCTATTAGATGAAATCCAAGAAAATATGTTTAATCAAGCTGTAAAATTTAGAGAAGAAAACACCTTTCAAGTTGATAATTGGAATGATTTTAAATCTAAAATTAATCAAGGTGGATTTGTAAAATGTGGTTGGGATGGAACAGAAAAAACAGAAATGAAAATAAAAAATGAAACCAAAGCAACAATTAGATGTATTCCATTTGATGAAAATCCAAATGGGTTAACATGTATATTTACGGGTAATTCTGCACAACATGAAGTGATTTTCGCTAAAGCCTATTAATGGTAAAAGAAGCTACTGGAATTGTTTTAAAATCAATTTCTTATTCTGAATCAAGTTTAATTTCGCGAATATATACAAAAGAATTTGGTAAAATATCAGTTATGGCTCGAGGTGCTAAAAAGGCGAAGGGTGGAAAAGCAGGAATGTTAGAACCCATGAATATTGTAGAATTACAAATTAACTTAAATGAATCTAGAGATTTGCAAATTCTAAGAGAAATTTCAATAATACAAAACCTTTCTCATATTCGATCAAATATTCAAAAATTAGCTGTTGGATTAGTGATGGTAGAAATTTTAGATAAAACAACTCAAGCAAATGACCAATCTGAAATTTTATATAGACTCATTCAAAAATCATTAATTACACTTGATCATAACTCAAATAACCATTTAACCCTTTTATTGTTTTACCATTTACAATTTTCAAAATATTCTGGATTTAATCCTATTCAAGATCAATGCCATCAATGCAATGATCTATTAACTGAAGCAAACCTCCATTCGCAAAATGGATATTTATATTGTAAAAATTGTAATTATAATGATGGAATATATCTTTCGAATGACAATTTAAGTTTATTAAAATTATTATCCTCAACTCATATTAATGATTTACAATCAATTGAAATTAATTCTAAGACCGTTCAAGTTCTTGAAAAATATCTAATACAGTTTATGGTATTTCATTTACAAGGCATGCATAATATTAAATCATTAAATTTTTTAAACGAAGTGGCTTTTGCATGAGTAATAATGTTCGAATTGACTTAAATGATTATGAATTTAACGAAGAAAGTAAATTAGGTTGTTATATTATTCATGGGTTTTCTAGTTCAACTTATGAAACAAAAGAGCTTGCTGAATTTTTAGGTGAGAATGGTTATCATACACTTACTCGTAATTTACCTGGACATGGGACAGATGTAGATGAATGTAATCGAGTTAAATATCAAGATTGGCTCTCTTTTATTGAGCAAGATATTGCTGATTTATCGAATAAAGTAGATAAAATATGTGTTATTGGTATGAGCATGGGTGGTGCGTTAGCTCTTCATATTGCATCTCTTTTTCCTGTAGAATGTATGATTTCAGCCGCTCCTGTAATTGTTTTTAAAAAACCATTAAAGCTAAAATATTTAAATTCTGTTCTATGTACTTTTATACCAACCATTTCTAAAGCATCATTTTATCCGAAAGATATAAGAGATGATTTAACTTTTTTTGGATATGATCAATACCCAATGATTGCTTTAAATGAATTTAGAAAAATGAATAAAGGAATTTTAGATTCATTAAATAAAATTAAATGTCCTACACTATTATTACATTCAAATAAAGATGAAACCTCATTACCTGAAAATATTGAAATAATAAAAAATAAAATCAATTCAAAAATTATTTTAACAAAATACTATGATAATGCAACACATAATATTTTTGTAAAAAGTAATGATCAAAAAAATATTTTTAATGATGTTCTTCTGTTTTTACAGGAATATATTTCTTGAGATATCAATATTCCAGTCGTGGATTTAGAAATTCATTTAATCCACCTCAATTTTATATTCCTGAAGGAATAAAAAAAATCATCATCATAAATATTGTTATATTTATTCTTATTGAATTATCAGGATTAAAATTTGCTATATTTAGAGAATTTGGATTAATTCCTGAAAAATTATTATTTGATATGGCTATTTGGCAACCATTCACTTATATGTTTTTACATGATGGGTTTTTTCATATTTTACTTAATATGTTATTTTTATGGATGTTTGGACGAGAAGTAGAAACAACATGGGGTAAAATTGCTTTTTATAAATATTATATGGTCACAGGTGTTGGTGCTGGACTTTTAAATGCAATTATTAATTATAGCTCTACAATTCCTGTTGTTGGTGCAAGTGGTGCTGTATTTGGAATACTTTTAGCATTTGCAGTATTATATCCTAATCGCATTGTATTACTCTATGGGTTAATTCCAATTAGAGTAAAATATTTAGTCATGGGATTGGCATTTATTGCATTATTTTCTTCTATTCTTATGAAAGATTCTCGTGTAAGTCATTTAACTCATTTATCTGGCATGATTACGGGATATATTTATTTAAATTGGAATTGGTTAAAATGGAAATTTACCAAAATATTTAAACCCAAGTCTCCAACAAAATCATTTACAGTAAACGAGAAAAAACAATCAAAAGTGGATTCTAGATTAATTCAAAAACGAGTGGATGAGATTTTAGATAAATTAAGTGAAGATGGTTGGGATAATTTATCCGAAGCTGAACAAAAAATCCTCTATCGTGCGAGCGAAGAATATTCTAGGCGGGATCAACCGAATTAATTTTGGCTTTTGTTTTTGTCATTTCTAAAATAAGTAATGTATTTTTTCTAAAACATTGATGTTGAATAATAAGTGATTTGAAAAAATAATAAACTGTTCCAAAATAAAATCCATGAAACCACCAGCGATTCATCTGTCCCATGTGCCAACCCCCATCAAAAATAACCATCGCTACAAATAATAATGTTGCCATCATTGTTGGTGGGTATAATATGCGTTTTATTGCAATTGATTCTTTATGAAATTTATGGTCTGTTTCTGGATTTGCTTGAATAAATTCTTTAATTGAAACACCTGTACCGACAAAAAAGAACATAACTAGGGTTTCTCCAGCAAGGTAAATTAGACTGATAAAAATATCTAATTTAATTATTCCAATACCAAAGATACCTAAACTAAAATAGTGGTTTAGCCCTATAATTGCAAGACCAATAGCGGAAAGAAAAAGTAAAATATAATTAAGTATCATAAAAAAGAACATTTCAACCTCTACACATTAAACTTAAAGAAAATAACATCACCATCTTTAACTATATAGTTTTTTCCTTCTAATCTTATTTTTCCCGCTTCTTTTAATGCCGATTCTGACTTATGAACCATAAGATCTTCAAAATGATAAATTTCAGCTTTAATAAATCCGCGTTCAAAATCTGAATGAATCACACCTGCGGCTCCTGGAGCTGTTGTATTTTTTCTTACTGTCCATGCTCTTACTTCTTTTTCTCCTGCAGTAAAGAATGTTTCTAATCCCAATAGGCGATATGCCCTGTTAATTAGTTTATAAAGCCCCGGTTCTGCGAGATTATATTCTTCTAAAAACATTTGCCTATCTTCTTGAGGCATTGTTGAAATTTCTTGTTCTATATTTCCACACAACCTTATTGCTTCACAGCCAGTATTATGAGCAAATTTAAATAATTTTTCTTCTAATTGTCCTCGTTCTACTGATTGAATTTCATTTTCGTCAACATTTGCCACATATAAAATTGGTTTATTTGTTAATAAATTTAAAGTGTTAATTATTCCGTGTTGATTTTCAGATAATTCTATATTTCGAACCTGAATTCCATCATTTACTTTTTCAATAATATATTCTAAACATTCTTTTTCAGCAATTGAATCTTTATCACCTGTCCGTGCTTGTTTTGTCACCTTTATTATTCTTTTTTCTAATGACTCCATATCACGAATTAATAATTCAGTTTCAATAATTTCAATATCACGGGTTGGGTCAAGCGCACCTTCAACATGGGTAACATTATCATCTTCAAAACACCGCACCACATGTATAATTGCATCTACCGAGCGAATATGAGAAAGAAATTGATTACCTAATCCTTCGCCTTTACTTGCCCCGCGGACTAAACCTGCAATATCAACAAATTCAATGGTATTATAAATTTGTTTTTTTGGTTTTATATATTGTGAAATTTGTACCATTCGATCATCTGGAACTTCAACAATTCCAACATTGGGATCAATAGTGCAAAAAGGATAATTTTCAGCCGGGATTCCCGACTCTGTTAATGCATTAAATATAGTAGATTTCCCTACGTTTGGTAAACCTACAATTCCGACTTGTAAACTCATAGTAAAAATTACGGGGTAAATCCATTATAGAAAAAATGGAATAATACAGTATTTTAATTTTTTATTGTAAATAGAAGATAATAGGTTTTATTTTTAGTTATGAATTTAGCTATACAAAATATCCATTATAATAAGGTTTCTCAGAAAAAACCCAAATTGTTAGAACAGGTAGGAATTGAAGTTCAAACCCGACATTATAGTAGGAGAACAGAAAAAACTTATCGTAATTGGATTAAACAATTCGTGTTATTTCATAATAAAAGGCATCCAAAGCAAATGGGGAAAATTGAGGTTAATCAGTTTTTATCTCATTTAGCAACCAGGAGAAATGTATCTGCCTCTACTCAAAATCAAGCATTGAGTGCAATTTTGTTTTTGTATAAAAATGTATTACATAAAGAACTCGGTGATTTTGGTGATGTGATCCGGGCTAAGCATAGTCGGAAAATTCCGGTGGTGTTTACAAAAGATGAAGTTAAAAGAATTTTAACACAATTAATTGACGAAAAACAACTGATGGCATCTTTACTTTATGGGTCTGGTTTAAGATTAACGGAATGTTTACGACTTAGAGTGAAAGATGTAGATTTTGATAATAAGCAAATTATTGTTCGTGATGGAAAAGGCGAGAAAGATAGAGTGACACTTATGTCAGAAAAAGTTATCCCATTTTTGAAGAAATATCTATCAAAAGTTAGAAAAATACATACAGCAGATTCTGAAAAAGGTGTTGTTACCACTAATTTACCTTATGCTTTAGAACGAAAATATCCAAATATTGCAAAAGAATGGCATTGGAGTTATGTTTTCCCTTCTACAAAAACAGTTGTTGATAAAAAAACAGGAAAAGTTAAACGCCATCATCTAAATGAATCTGTTCTTCAACGCGCTGTTAAAAAGGCAATTAAGCAAGCGAAGGTCGAAAAACATGGCGGCTGCCATACATTTAGACATAGTTTTGCAACCCATTTATTAGAAAATGGTTATGATATCCGAACGATTCAGGATTTACTTGGACATAAGAATTTACAAACCACTATGGTTTACACACATGTGATGAATAAAGGGCCGCTTGGTGTAAAAAGCCCCGGAGATAGTTTATGAGAAAATATTCAAATATGATTATACGGCTATTTTTGCAGTATAACAATATTGAAAAAGAGAGTAATTATAGACTTAACTTCAATAATTACTTTATGTTAGAAGAAAATAAGAGAATATGTAATATACGGCTGTTTGAGTGCGATATACACTTTTGGCTAAGTCGTATATACATGGTTATGTGTGAAATAAAACGATTTACAACTAAAGCTATCATTAGTTTACGAGCATTAAGGTTAAATGTTTGACTAAGAAATACGTCTCAAGAAGGTTTTAAATGAATCTACTCGCCTACGTCGAAATAATAGCCAAAAGGTATAATTCCGGAATTTCCAGCGAACACAGTTATAGAGGTGATTTAGAGGACCTTATTCGCAAACTTGTCCCTGGCGTGGAGATAACCAACGAACCATTAAAGGTTACCGCTTGCGGTAACCCTGATTACGTAATTACCAAAAAGAAAATACCCGTCGGTTTTATCGAAGCCAAAGACCTTGGTAAAGACATTAACAGCAAACAATACAAGGAACAGTTCAGCCGATATAAAAAGGCCCTCGATAACCTGATTATCACAGATTACCTGTGGTTCCAATTCTTCCAGAACGGCCAACTTGTCCATGA
>JACKQG010001599.1_pt1 | contig 30968 bp, 32 predicted proteins | sample 8237621 | NCBI WGS metagenome assembly JACKQG01 (sample SAMN15677084, study PRJNA649215) | marine metagenome | biome: marine; feature: Black Sea; material: saline water; isolation source: suspended particulate matter (SPM) from the Black Sea western gyre | collected 2013-06-09/2013-06-10 | depth... | reverse complement strand
TAATAGCGGCATTGAAGGCCTCAGCCGCCTTGTCAAAATCATTGGTCTTAAAGGCAAGATTGCCTATGTTCTGATGACGAAGAATTGCCTTTGGAGATATCTCTGTAGCATTAATCAGAACCCGCTTTGCCGAGTCCATATCCTCGAGTTCTTCCAGGGTTTTGGCCAGCCAGTCATAAGCCTCCATAAACATCTTGTTTTCCTGGATAATAGCCTGAAAGATCTCGCGTGCATTCAGGTAAGAACCCTCTAAAAAATATACCTTGCCGCGCCCAAGTTTAGCCCAGGGGATATCCCTGATAGCCAGCACCTCTTCAAATACAACACTGGCAGCTTCAAGATTACCAGCCCTTATACAGAGATCACTTTTAAGCTTGAGGTACTCAAGCTTATTTTTCGGCGAGGTCTTAATCTTTTCCTCACAAAGTGCAATAGCACTGTTATATTCTTTTCTGGCAATGGCAGCCTCAATATTTTCAAAATCTGCCTTTTTAAGTAAAAGCGTTTCAATCCTTTTGCCAAGAACCTCCTTGGAAATTGGTTTAAGCAGATATGCGTCAGGCTGGTACTCTACAGCCCCCATTACCATGGTCATGGTATTTTCAGCCGTCAACATTATATATACCGTTGAGTGCCGGATCAGTTCACTGTGTTTCGCCTCCTCCAGTATCTGCTGTCCATCCTTCTTACCGGCCCCGAGGTTATAATCACACATGATGATATCGTAGGAATTCCTCTTCATCAGCTCAATCGCCTGTTCACCACTACGAGCCTCATCCATATTATTAGCACCAAGTGCAAAAAGCGTACGCTTCATAAGCTTGATAAAATCAGGAAAATCGTCTATGACCAAAAATTTTTTCTTTTGCAGATCTATCATTAATTACTTACCCCTGCGGTCTAATGACCTGGAACATTTATTTCGGTCAAACGGCATACACAAATATAGACCTGCATTATATCAAAAAAACGGATATTTTAGACAATGTTATCATATTTCAATTCTCACCGTCCATGATTCATTTTTTTAAAGCATTTCATGTAAAATTTATTTATGTCGACATTTAAGATATTTCAAAGTACTACTCAACATATCAAATGATACCCTGGGAATCGTTAGACAGCTCCGAAGTTCCCGGGGACGGTGGCATTATCAGCCTTTATAAACGCGGTGATGAATTTTCTATCCGCATTAACAACCATGAACTTATGAACAGCAGACTCCATGGCTCAGAAGATGCACTGGCTGTACTCTCATGCAAACGTGTAGCAGAACATCCTGGTGCAAGGGTTCTTATCGGTGGCTTGGGACTGGGCTTTACTCTGGCAGCGGCTCTCCGAGTATTACATGCAGACGCCTTTGTTGAGGTGGCAGAGCTAGTACCTGCGGTCATTCTGTGGAACCAGGGGCCTCTCGCTCATATAGCTGATTATCCATTAGAGGATCGGAGAGTAATAATAAAGACAACCGATGTCGCCTTGATCATAAGAAATCAGAATAATTATTTCGATGCCATACTGCTTGATGTTGACAATGGTCCCGAAGGTCTTACACACAAAAATAACAATACCCTGTACTCAGCGGCAGGACTTGCAGAGGCCTATGCGGCACTGAGACCCGGAGGAATACTTGCTGTCTGGTCAGCAGGACCGGATCAGGCTTTTGCAAAACGCCTGGGGAATGCAGGATTTTCCGTTAATGAACAAAAAGTCCATGCCCGCAGCAGGGGAAAAGGAAGCAGGCATATCATCTGGCTGGCATCCCGGAACTAATATCAGTATTATTTTGTTAAACTAATCCCTGCCATTCATCTCATCACGTTTATAAGCCCGTTATTTAAGGCGAATGAGATAAGCACTAAGAATAACTGGCAATGATAACACTAAAAAAAGGATAAGTTATGCTTCCATTTGTTGCACCTTTTATTCTCTATCTATTGTTAACCCAGATCCCGGGAGAGTTTCCTGAACTTTATCCCGGACTGTATGCTGCATCTGTTGTAATTACCGGGACTGCTGCCATCATATTGCTGCGAGGGACAGGAATAATCAAGATCCACCGCAATGTGCTGCCTGGCATTATTGTCGGCCTTGCCGGAATCGTGATATGGATCCTGATCAGCAGATTAAATCTTGAAGCCCAGATATCTGCATATCTGCCTGAGTTTCTGAAGTCCGAGACACGACCCGCATTTAACCCCTTTGAATCAATAAAAAGCTCCGCCGGTCAGGCGGGCTTTATAGCGGTCAGACTGCTGGGACTTGCCGTGCTGGTTCCTGTTGCAGAGGAACTGTTCTGGCGCGGGTACCTGATGCGATGGATCATATCGGATGACTGGGAAAGCCAGAAGATAGGTGTCTACACTCCCAAATCATTTTTATTGATTACCGGACTTTTCACGCTCGCACACCCGGAGTGGTTCGCTGCTGCCGTATGGTGCACAATGATAAACCTGCTTCTATACTGGAAGCGCGATCTGTGGAACTGCATCGTCGCCCACGGAGTAAGCAACTTAACCCTGGGGATTTATGTCCTCGCAACATCAAGCTGGGAGCTCTGGTAACCGCATACCCGGCCGGATAAAGGAGTCAGCATGCCATATATAAATATCAAGATCACCAAAGGCGGTGTTACTGCCGAACAAAAAGAACAGCTGATCGCCGGGGCAACAGACCTCCTGTTTGACGTACTGGGAAAACCACGTAAATCTACATATGTTGTCATTGACGAGGTAGAAACCGATAACTGGGGAGTCGGCGGGGAGTCTATTACGGTTATAAGAAGCCGAAAATAGCCTGCTCTTTATTTTTAGACCGCATGAGGTTTATAATTTCACTCATTAACTTTTTTACAAGGAGAATATAATGTCATCTGCTGCTGCCCGTCACATATTAGTCAAAACCAGTGAAGAGTGCGAAAATCTCAAGACAAAGATCGAAGAAGGTGCTGATTTCGCGGAGGTTGCACAAGAACACTCTCTCTGCCCTTCAGGAAAACAGGGCGGAGGTCTCGGCACATTTACTCCTGGACAAATGGTAAAAGAGTTTGATGATGTTGTCTTCAGCGCAGAAGTAGGTAAGGTTCATGGCCCAGTTAAGACTCAGTTCGGCTTTCATTTAATTGAGATCACAAGCCGAAGCTGACCTGCGGCTTTCAAAGGCATACTTAGCTCCATTAAACAATACGCCGATATTTCAGAATATCGGCGTATTGTTTAATGGCTGACTTTGATCTATTTCGCAAAGGGTTAAGTTCCCAAAGCTAAAAGCCGAAACTATAATTATGGTTTCTCATAATATCCGTACGGATGCACTATTTCAGAATAACTATAACTGTGCGTCTCAACTTATATATTTAATCATTACCGGATCTCTAGATGACCGCATCTAATGCGGCTTCAACCCGGACTGTAAGGCGCAGTATCAATATACTGAGCTTTGCAGCTGTTGTGTTTAGTGTTGCCCTCCTCATTCTTAATACATTATTTCTGTACACTTTTTCCGAGACTATTTCAAACATTACAATATTAACCATGTTGGCGACCACGGGCATACTGATGTTTACATTTTTTTATTTTGCCCGTATTCTGCGTAACAGGGCCGATTCAATAATGAGTAATTTTGAAGGCCAGCTAAGCACCCTTTCAGAATCCCTGCAGCAGGAAACAACCGAGAGAAAAAAGACAGAACAGCAACTCAAAAGCAATGCCTCTTATGATCAACTTACCGGACTTCCAAACAGAGATTCACTCACCCAGCGACTAAGCCGCCTGATAACCCGCCCGGCAAGACATGCGCATTATCAGTTTGCAGTGCTCTTTATGGACCTGGACCGTTTCAAGATTATAAATGACAGTCTGGGTCACAAAATCGGGGACCTTCTGCTTGTCAATGTCGCCCGTAGACTGGAAACCTGTATTCGTCAAATGGACATCGTTGCCCGCTTCGGAGGAGATGAGTTTGTCGTCGTACTTGATGACATAAATGACTCAGGTGATGCAATGCGAGTCGCAGAGCGGGTGCAGCAGGAACTTGCAGTACCGTTTGATATCGAGGGACACAAAGTATTTACGAGTATGAGTATAGGTATAACACTTAGTTCCACGGGATACGACCAGGTAGATGAAGTCCTCAGAGATGCAGACTCCGCAATGTACAAGGCGAAATCTCTGGGCAGGGCCCGCTACGAAATGTTTAACAGCAATATGCACAGCAACGCCCTTAAGCTGTTCCAGCTGGAATCAGATCTGTGGCACGCGGCTGAAGAGATGGAATTCATGGTCTACTACCAGCCTATAATGTCTTTAAAAGAGATGAAGATAGCGGGCGCAGAAGCTCTTATACGATGGGAACACCCCGAGAAGGGCTTCATATCCCCTGTTGACTTTATACCACTGACAGAAGAAACGGGCCTGATTGCACCAATCGGCAAATGGGTATTAAAAACGGCCTGTGAGCAAAACAAAAGCTGGCAGGATGCCGGGTATGAAAATCTCAAAATCGGAGTCAATTTCTCATCACGACAGTTTCACCTTCAAAATATACCTGAACTCGTACAAGAAATACTTACGGAGTCCGGCCTTCCGGCACACTCCCTCAATATTGAAATTACCGAAAGCATTGCGATGGAACCTCACAGCATTGGCATACTCAACAAGCTGGCAGACATGTCTGTGCAGACATCTATTGATGACTTCGGCACGGGTTATTCTTCCCTCGGCTCGCTTAAAAGCTTTCCAATCACCACCCTTAAAATAGACAGATCCTTTGTTAAGGATATATGCATAAATGCCAATGTAGAAGCAATAATTGATGCAATCATAGCCATGGCTCATAAATTAAATATAAAGGTAGTCGCGGAAGGGGTTGAGACAAAAGAACAACTTGCCTTTCTTTATGAACATGACTGTGATGAGATCCAGGGCTTTTTCTTCAGCAAGCCGGTACCCTATGAAGAATTTGAGAAACTTTTCCACATAGACTGGGCTTCGATGATTAAAAGCGCAATAGGACACCAGAAAAGCGAGCTGACCTAAGGTATCAAATCCAGTCAGAGCGCAGTAACTTATCCTAATTTTGCAGTTATACGGCCACCTGCATTAGAATATATACGCACTATTTGAGGCGATCGGCCATTAATGATTAAAAAATATACAGCAGATCTGCATATCCATACATGTCTGTCTCCTTGCGCGGATCTGGACATGACACCATCTGCGATAGTAGCAGAGGCCTTAAAGAAAAAAATCGATATAATCGCAATTACCGATCACAATTCAGCAGAAAACATACTGGCCACACAGAGAGCAGCAGCAGGGACCCCACTGACAGTACTGGCCGGTATGGAGGTGGCCACCTCTGAGGAAGCACACGTGCTTGCATTATTTGATCAAGTAGAAACCGCAATAGAACTGCAGAATATGATATATCAACATTTGCTACCTGGAGAAAATGATGAGAAATTGTTTGGGGAGCAGATCGTGGTCAATGAAAAAGATGAAGTAATAAATTTTAACAAGCGCATACTTATAGCGGCTACAGCTCTTCCGGCCCATGAAATTATTAATTCTATACATGCATTAAATGGACTTGTGATCGCCTCACATGTAGACAAAAGCACCTTCAGCATCATCTCACAACTGGGCTTCATACCTGCAGACCTGACATTCGATGCACTGGAGATATCTCCGCATATGAAACATAAAGAGGCTGAACATGAGCTCGGAGCATACCGCTCATTCACCTGGATTTCCTCATCAGATGCTCATTACCTGAGAGACCTGGGCAGAAGAAAGACCTCTTTTTTTATGGAAAAGCCCTCTGTAACTGAGATGAAACTGGCCATGCGGCATCATCAAGGCCGCAGATGTGAGTGGTCTTAAATAACCTTATATCTCGATAAAACGGTAAATTAATGATAGATCTATCCCTTCACATTCTTGATATAGCCGAAAATTCGGTCACTGCAGGCGCAAACCTCATTAAAATCACGATTATAAAAGACAGTCTCTCCAATGTCCTCTCAATAGAGATAAATGATAATGGAAGGGGAATGAGCAGGGAACTTCTGGAAAATGCCAAAGACCCCTTTTACACCACAAGGCTTACACGGAAAGTCGGACTGGGCCTGCCATTGCTCTCACAGGCCGCCGAAGAGGCACAAGGAGTCTTTGATATAAAATCCGGGCCGGAGGGTACCTGCGTATTTGTTTCCTTTCAGCTTGACCATATAGACCGCAAACCTCTTGGAGACATGGCTGCGACCATTTCGATTCTAATAGCCTCTAATCCCGGGGCCTCTTTTTTATATACTCATAAAATAAACGAAAATATATACACTCTTGATACTGAGGAAATAAAATCCGAACTGGAAGAGATCCCGATTAATACCCCTGATGTAATTATTGCCATAAAAAACGATATAAACGACTGGCTCAATATAAATGATTAAATATTTTGCCCTTTTATGATAAAATAGTTGCGATTTGCCGAGTATCCCGGATACGAAGTACGGTTTAAGACCTCAGTGAACAAGTCATTGATCTCAATTTACGAACCTCTTCGGTTATTAAAAAATTTAATTATGGCCGGGATTTCACATGATTTACCAATAAGAGAAGCAGCTACCCGGTATTTATGTAAGGCATACTTATACACCTTAAATATATTTTAAGTTGAAAAAATCACTTCGGAGATAAGTAATGACAGATACCTTAAAGATTCTTATAGTTGACGATGAACAGATCGTGCTAAAGAGCTGTGAAGCAATTCTCAGCGCAGAGGGCTACGATATAGAAACTACCCTCAGCGGCAAAGACGCGATTTTACGTATGGAAAAGCAGCACTACGACCTGGTTTTCACAGACCTTAAGATGCCGGAAGTTGACGGTATCACGCTAATAAAATGGATAAAAAATGAAAAACCCGCGACAGGCATTGTGGTAATCACAGGCTACCCTTCTCAGGACACGATAAGGGAGGCTCTGGGGGTTGGAATCATAGATTATGTGCCAAAGCCGTTTACCCCTACCGTACTGCTGGACGTTGCAGCGAGGGCGGTCGAATGGATCAAGAAGGAGCATCCTGTTTTAAAGGAAGACGAAGAATTTCCACCCGCGATGCTTGAAGAAATTCAGAGGGTTATTAAGCAGTACAAAGACAGGCCGGGCAGTTCAATCCCGGTGCTTCAGAGATGCCAGCAGATAGTTGGCTACCTGCCACCTGAGATACAAAAAATTATTGCCAAGGGTTTAAATATAACCCCGGCTGAGATTCACAGCATAGTCTCTTTCTACTCATTTTTCACAATGACCCCGCGAGGAGACCATAATATCAGGATTTGTCTCGGGACCGCCTGCTATGTAAAGAGGGTGGAAGATGTACTTGATAAGATCAAAGACATCTTGCAGATAGATGTAGGAGAAGTAACCGAGGACAAGAAATTTTCAATTGAAGCAGTTCGTTGTCTGGGAGCATGCGGTCTCGCCCCTGTAATTGTTATCGACGAAGATACTCATGGGGCACTTACACCTAAGAAAGTGCCGGCCATGCTTGAACAGTACACTTAAAGAAGAGGTATGAAATGGCAAAACTTACAATAGCGGACCTTAAAAAAATAAAGGACAAGCAGAAGGCTACATTTACCCTCAGAGAAGGCGGATATAAGGCCAAGGTGACGGTTCATATGGGCACATGCGGCATAGCAGCAGGTGCGCGCGAAATCATGACTACGCTGATGGATATTATTTCAGAGTCTGAAGAAAAGGTAGTGATAGCAACAACATCAGGCTGCGCAGGACTATGCGCCCGCGAACCTATGGCCACGGTAGAAGTTATGGGAAGCGCCCCGGTCAAGTACGGGGATCTGACTCCTGATAAGATGAAAGATATATACAAGGAACACGTACAGGAAGGCAATCCTGTTGAAAAATATGCGATTGTTATTGGCAACGAAAGTACTTATTAATAGCTGTCAGGACAATCATATTATGTTTTTGTAAGGCTTATTCAGATACTAAGAGGAGATTATGGAGAAACATCGTTCTAATTTAATGATATGCGCAGGTACAGGCTGTATAGCCACCGGCACCCATCAGGTGCGTGACGCATTAGAAGCAGAAATAAAGAAACACAAACTCACGGATGAAGTAAAGGTAGTACTCACCGGATGTAACGGCTTCTGCGCAGAAGGCCCGGTAATGATGGTCTTCCCTGAAGATATATTTTACCAGAAGATTACGGTTGAGGAAGTTCCCAAACTAGTGGAGGAACACTTCCTTAAAGGCCGTCCCTATGAAAAGCTCATGTTCAAGGAACCTCTGAAAAAGAGTGTTATTCCTATTATGCATGACATCCCTTTCTTCAAATACCAGGTATTAAGGGTATTGAGAAATAAGGGACTTATTGATCCGGAAAGTCTTGATGAATATATCGCAAGAGATGGATATCAGGCAGCGGCAAAGGCCCTTACCGAGATGACCCCTGAACAGATTATAAAGACCGTAAAAGATGCCGGACTGCGCGGACGTGGTGGCGCGGGATTTCCTTCAGGCTTAAAATGGGAATTTGCCTCAAAAACAGAGGCCGATAAAAAATTCATGCTTTGCAACGGCGATGAAGGTGATCCAGGGGCATTTATGGACAGGGCCGTAATGGAAGCCGATCCCCATTCGGTCATTGAAGGAATGATAATAGGAGCCAAGGCCATCGGCTCAAACCATGGCGTTATATATGTACGAGCAGAGTATCCCCTTGCTGTTGAGCGTCTTCAGATGGCCATTGACAAATGCATGGAAATAGGCCTGCTGGGGAAAAATATTTTCGATAGCGGCTTTGATTTCGAGCTGGAGATCTATCTCGGAGCTGGAGCCTTTGTATGCGGTGAAGAAACAGCCCTGATGAGATCTATCGAGGGTAAACGCGGCATGCCAAGACCAAGGCCTCCCTTCCCTGCCCATAAGGGCTTATGGGATAAGCCATCGGTCCTGAACAATGTTGAGACTCTTGCACAGGTGGCCCCAATCATCTTAAACGGATCTGAATGGTACAGATCAGTAGGCACGGAACAAAGTGCGGGCACCAAAGTATTTGCCCTGACCGGCGACATAAAGAATGTAGGACTGGTAGAGGTCCCAATGGGCACCCCGCTTAAGACGATTATTTACGATATTGGCGGCGGAATGACCAATAAAAAGAAAAAATTCAAGGCTGTGCAGATGGGTGGCCCTTCAGGCGGATGTATACCTGAAGCGATGCTCGATGTACCTGTCACATATGAAGATATCATCAAGACCGGTGCTATCATGGGATCCGGCGGTATGGTAGTAATGGACGAGGATACCTGCATGGTCAGCACCTCCAAATTTTTCCTGGAGTTTACGGCTGAAGAATCCTGCGGAAAATGCACTCCCTGCAGGGTAGGCACACAGGTAATGCTGGATCTTCTGACCGATATCACTGAAGGCAGAGGTAAAGAAGGAGACATAGAAACTCTCGAGGATCTCAGCCATGATATCATAGCAACCTCACTCTGCGGCCTTGGACAGACAGCTCCCAATCCAGTACTTTCTACAATCCGGTACTTCCGGCAGGAGTATGAATCGCACATCAACAACCACTACTGCCAGTCAGGTATCTGCGGAGATCTCTGTTCCTTCGAGATTACCGATGCCTGCAAAGGCTGTCAGGCATGCGTAAGAGCTTGCCCCAAGGATGCAATAGTCGGAGAAAAGAAACAGCTTCACAGAATCATGCAGGATCTCTGCATACAGTGCAGGTCCTGCTACAATGCCTGTAAATTCCAGGCAGTAGACATCAAGCCCGCACTGAAAAAAGACAAACAGGCCCCCGCCGTAAAGGATGAAGAGGTAACTCAATAATGATCAATCTGGAAATTAACGGGAAAAAAATTACTGCTAATGAAGGTGATACCATACTAAGGGCATCACTGAACAATGACATATATATTCCAAACCTGTGCGATGACAAACGGCTCCGACCTTACGGCGGGTGCAGGCTCTGCATTGTTGAGGTAGAGGGGCAGGCAAGGCTCATGGCAGCCTGTTCTTCTCCGGCAGTTGACGGCATGGTTATTCAGACAGAGACCCCTAAGCTGAAAAAATACAGGCAGACAATAATAGAACTCCTGCTTGTACATCACCCTCTTGAGTGTCCGGAATGCGACAAGGCAGGCGAGTGCAATCTTCAAGACCTTGCCTACGAATACGGCAAGCCGGAGTCACGCTTTATCCGCTCGAGAAAAACAACAAAATCCGATATCAGAGGACCTCTTATAGAACTGACCTCCAGACGCTGTATTCTCTGCGGCAAGTGCGTCAGAATATGCAGCGATCACCAGGGACGTGGTGCAATAGGCTTAATCGGAAGAGGCTTCCCCACCGTGGTACAGCCTGCATTCGGAGAAACACTGGAATGTGACTACTGCGGTCAGTGTCTTGATGTCTGCCCTACAGGAGCAATCCTCAGTAAACCATACAAGTTTACGGCTCGTTCATGGTTTCTTGATGAACAGGATTCCATTTGTCCGTTCTGCGGTGTCGGATGTACGCTTACCCTTGGAATTCGCGAAGGCAAGATACTGCGTGCCAGAGGAGAGCAGGGTAAGGGTGTCAATGACGGCAACCTGTGCGGCAGAGGACGGTTCGGCATCGATTATATTTACAGCAAGAAAAGGCTCACCACGCCGCTTATTAAAAAGGGGGAAGAGTTTGTTACTGCCTCATGGGAGGAAGCCCTGGCGCATGTGGCAAAAAGCCTAACCAATATTATAAAAAAATACGGACCCGCTGCGGTTGGGGCCATCGGCTCACCACGCTGCACCAATGAAGACAACTTTGCCCTGAATAAATTCATAAGAGAAGTTGTAGGATCCGACAATATTGAATCATCTGCAGCCTTCGGATATGAAAAAGTTCAAAAGGTAATGACGGCTGCATTCGGTACTAATAATCATCCTGTTAATCTGGAATCACCACTCGGCAAAGAGATCATATTCGCTGTTGAATCAGATCTCAGTGTTACACACCCAATCTTCGGCCTTAAGATTCTTGAGGCAACAAGAGAAGGTTCCAGACTTATCACTGCTGATTCGCGTGAGACCAAACTGACCCGTCACAGCGCTGACTGGCTAAAACTAATGGACGGAACCTCGGTAGCACTTCTCAATGGAATCATGCATGTGATAACAGAGGATGACTTGTTTAACAAAGAGACCGTAACCGGCATTGCTAATTTTGATACCTTTCTGGCTTCTTTGAAAGAATACACTCCAGAGAAGACAGCGGAACTCACCGGTGTACCGGCAGCGAAGATCATTGAGACTGCAAAAGCCCTCGCTGCGGCTAAAAGCAGGCTGATTACTCTCTCATTGAGCCTCAGTGAAAATACCAAGGGTTCCGCAGCGATAAAGGCTGCCGCTAACCTGGTAAATCTCCTGGGAGAAGGTGCGGAATCTCTGCAGATTCCTGCGGAATACTCCAACACCTATGGTTCATATAATTCGGGGCTCAGACCTGACAGCAACAAACCAGGAAAAGGTTTAAAAGAAATGCTCTACGATTCAGAGAGCTTTCTTAAGGCGATATATATAATGGGAGAGGACCCGGTTATCAACTTCCCAAACAGCACGGCAGTTACAGAGAAATTAAAATCCCTGGACTTTATTGTTGTACAGGACATATTTTTAACTGCAACCGCAAAGATGGCCGATGTAGTATTTCCTGCATCAAGCTGGGGCGAAAAGAGCGGAACGTTTACAAATGCATCCTCTATTGATCAGGAAGTTCTCAAACTGGTTGATCCGACTGGACAGTCAGTATCGGACTGGATGATACTGAAGAATTTATCCCTCACAATGGGTTCTGATTTAGGCATAAAAAAACTGGCAGACATTCAACATGAGCTTAAGTCTTATCACGAAAAGCAAAAAGCACCCGAAGGGGTAAAGGCCTTTTTAACGGTTCACCACGGACCTGCAGAGGAGATTGACTCACGCTTTCCTTTTAAACTGGTTATCAGAGATATTCTGCAGCATTCCGGCAGCATGTCCACCAGATCCAAATCACTTGATCTGGTCATTTCCGAGGCATTGCTGAAACTCAATACTGAAGATGCTGAGAGACTGGCCATAAGGGACAGCAGCCATGTAAAGCTGTCATCAAAAAATGGAGAGATCTATCTTAAGGCCGTAATCTCTGAGGATGTTCCTATGGGCACTGTTTTTGTGCCCTCACATTTCCCTTACGCGCGCATCAATACCCTGACCCAGCTTACTCCTGAGGGTGATGCAGTAATTGCAGGCGTGAATATCGAACACGCTGGGAAATCATCCTGATCCCTCTGACAACTTATTCTCCATTATTTCGGCGGGGCTGGTGCCCCGCTGATATTCAGGGCTGGATTTTTTTTATACGGATTATATAACGGATCCCCAACAAGTATCATCCGCCATGATAAAAACGGATTGCTCATAGTAAAAACCTCGGCCAGAGTATATTGACCACTCATAAGAAGCGGGAAAAAAAGTGAAGGCGGTGGAAATGCATGCAGGTATGGTTCTGAGACAGGACCAATAGAAGCGATCACCCCGTCTTCCAGCATTTTTTTAACCCAGTGACCACCAGCAGGATCATGAAGCGTTCTGGCCTCGGCACTTGCCGCATGATAACCCACAGCTCCTTTTGACCACTCAAATGCATCTTTGTATTTTGCCAGGCTGTACCAACCGCAGTAAAGAGCGGCATCAGGTGCTTCCCCGGCTGCAAATAGCGTATGCTTGTCATCAAGGATTACCTCGAGCCTGCTGCTGCGTAAAGAATCAGCAGTCCGCCGGATATCCTTGTCAAAAGCTGCATAAGGGCCTTCTCCTTTTAACCCCCTTGCATCGAGGTACAGCTTGCCTTTCAGACCGGTTTTTTCAACCTCAATGGCCGTCATAAAAAGCCCCTCAGCCAGCTTTACAGTCGGAGCATCAATCCTGCTCACCATAAATACCTTTTTGACATCTCCTGGAATCTTCCCACGAAAAGGTATGTACTCCGGATTCTGCATATATCCCTCAAGACTGTACTCACCTGCGTTTATAAGTGCGAGCTCAGAATCTACTGCTGCAATGGCATGATGACCACTTAACTTCTGAAAGTCAAAACGAACTTTCTGAATTTCTTTTTTGAGATCACTAATTTGTTTGTCCAGTCCTGAGACGCCTTTGCCCCCCTTAAGCCTTATCTTCAGCTTCTCAAGATCCTGCTCTTTTTCTTCAAGCTCCCATTTTTTATGTTGTATTTCATAATCCTTCACATCTTTTGGCCGGACAGGATTGATCCTCAAGGGTATCCCGTAAACCGTAACAATGCAGCGAATATTTTTACCGGCAGAGATCAGACGGTTTACTGATTCCCTTACAGGCCCTTGAATTTGCCGATTATATTTGACGCGTGAAATCGCCTCAGCCAGCGATGTCTCAACCCGGATAACCTGATCATCCGGCACCCCTCTGGCCCGTGCATAAAGCCTGCCCAGCCTGACTGATTCAGGGGAGGAAGAATTAACAACAATAACAACTTCCTGAGCGGTCAACTCAGCCTCGACAAAGGAACCTGAACAAAAGATTAGGACTGTAATAGTAATTAAGAGGATATATCGCATAGGGATATTATAAAGTTAAACTGACTTTTAAAATCAATCCGACACACTATAAGCATATTACATTATTGAAATCCACAGTAAAATAAAACTCTGAACAAGCAATGTTTGGAGAGAAATGAAAGATAAGAGTATAATAGTATCTATTTTCAGTCAAAGGCATTAGAGGTGCTAAGATTATATATCAAGACTCAATAACACAACTCAGAATACGATGATGTCCAGCTCCATTGGAATAATTAAAGGATTACAGTTTGAAAGATGAAAGCTTAATTATAGGCAGAATTCCTTATGCCAATCTTTACCCTATGTTTTATTATCTGCACACTCAGATAAGCCGGACTCGATACAAATTTATCAGCGGGGTACCATCTACTCTTAACAGGCTTCTGCGTGAAGGCAGACTGGATATCAGCCCCTCTTCATCAGTAGAGTTTCTACAGCACAGAAACGACTATGAAATTCTTCCATGGTTTTCTGTCAGTTCCTGCGGTGAGATAAGAAGTATACTCCTTTTCTCAACTGTCCCGATAGAAAAACTGAACGGGCAGACTATAGCTATTTCCACTGAATCTGATACATCCACTATGCTGCTGAAGATAATTCTCAATCAATTCTATTCTATTAAATGTAAATTTCAGAGAATTTCAGGGGAAAGCGTCAGAACTACCCTTACGCACCTGCCAGCTGTAATGCATATCGGCGATACAGCCTTGATCGAGGCAAAGAATATTACGCAGGATCAGCACCTTAATAAAGAAAATATTCATATATATGACCTGGGAGAAATATGGCAGCAGCACACATCACTGCCTTTTGTATATGCACTCTGGGTAGCCAGAAAGGATCTATCTCAGGAGAAAAAATCTCTCTTAAATGCTCTTTCCCGTGATCTGCTGGATGCCAAAGAGTATATGCGGGAAAACCTCCCTTTAATTGCCCGAGAGGCGCCGCAGAAAGAATGGCTTGGGGGAAAAGAACTACTTGACTACTGGAACCTCATATCATATGACCTTACCAAAAGCCATATGGAGGGACTTACCCTGTTTGATAAATACGCAAAAAAGCTAAATGCCGAAAATTAAAAAGAACCGGTTAGCCGGACTATTCCCGCTATTATTTCTGTCTCACTTTCAGGGAATATTACGGTACCCCCAAGCAGAGGACTGAACTGCATATCGCTATCAAGCACTATCAGCATAAAACTGCCGCCTGCATAAATATTGATATTGTCCGTCACAGCTACAGAAACACCCAGTGAAGCATCAATCCTCCCGCCTTCAGTCTTAAGAGTCACATCCGGCGCAATCGTATTTTCCACCTCAGCTTTAAAATAATGGTTAAGCTCAGCATTTCCCTGTAAAGACCAGCGGCCAAAAGAATACTCCGCTCCCCCGCCTGCGCCGACCTTCCAGAGACTGAAATCCTCGACAACACCTCGAACTGAGACCAGAATGCCATTTTGCACAGTATTATTCCGGTTAAACTGAAGACCATCCCATCCTCCGATACCGTATAGACGATAACTCAGACGATCAAGGTTATCCTGATATCCCGCTTTCAATCCATAGAACTGTCCAAATACATCTATATCATTCTGCTGAGCAAGTACGCCATTCGTAGTCCAGCTCTCTACATCATCCAATGCAAATACCCAGTCGACAAGTGCTCCAAAAAAGAACTTATTTCTCTCCGGCAAGGGTGCGAACTCTAAAGATACACCTAATATGGCAGTCTCTAGGTCTGCATTAGAATTTATAGCAAGTCCAGGTATTGTAATATGCTCCTGATAATTAAGATTACCATAACCCACATGAGCCTCTGCCTTTACTGCTTCCGCACTTGTTGTTGTGCCAAATACAAATAAAACACTCCATAATGCCGCCGTCAATATATTTTTCACTCAGACTTCCTCCAGATTTCAGTTTTGTATTATCAGAATATTCAAACCAGACCTTCAAGGGCACCGTATATTATACTTCCACCAAATGTATTTACTGCGCTCCGCAGCGGACTGGCTTCAGATGCCGCTCCATCCACACCCATTGAAGCCAGTAGCTTAACATATTTCAAGGTTCTGAAGGTCAGTGCAAGCGTCGATGTGCGGGGATATGCCCCCGGCATATTAGAAACAGCATAATGCACGACTCCGTCAACAATATAGATCGGATTGGTATGCGTTGTAGGCCTTGTTGTCTCTATACATCCTCCCTGATCAACAGAGACATCCACTATCACTGCTCCCTTTTTCATCTTCGAAACAATCTCTCTGGAAATCAAAACAGGGGTTTTCGCACCTGTCACATACACCGCACCAATAATAATATCCGCAGCAAGCGCCTCAGATTCGATACTCTCCGTTGATGAATATATCGTCCTTACACTGCCGTTATAACGATGCTCAATATCTCTCAATTCATCCTCAGATATACTCATCACTGTAACATCCGCTCCCATACCATGCGCCACCTTAAGCGCCCCCTGCCCGACTACACCTGAACCAAGTATTAAAATCCTGGCCGCACTGATATCCTCAGTACCGCTTACCAAAAGTCCCTCTCCCCCGTGATATTTCTGCATATAGAATGCAGCCATAACAGGCGCCATCTTACCCGCAATCTCGCTCATAGGCTGAAGCAGCGGCAGTCGCCCCTCTACCGCAAGGGTCTCATATGCAAAACCAGCAATCCGTTTCTCAAGCAGCATGCGCATCAATCCGGGATTAGAGGCAAGGTGCAGAAAGGTAAATATTGCCTGGCCTTCCTGAAACAATAAAAATTCTGAAGGAAGGGGTTCCTTCACCTTAACGATTAGTTCTGCATTTTTAAAAAGCCACTGCCGGCCGGAAAGCTCAGCACCGGCAGCCATATATTCCTGACCACGAAACCCGCTGCCGTCACCGGCACCCTCTTCCACAACCACGCGATGGCCATCGGCAACCAGTTCCCTGACACCATCCGGCGTTACACTGACTCTGTATTCATGTTCTTTGATTTCTTTGGGTATGCCTATGATCATAGAGAATTAAATCAATCGATATTATTTTTAAATTTCATCTGACTATTCAACTTCAGCCATAAAAAGAAGGGCAGGTATAAAACCTGCCCCGGAATACTTTTATTTACTAATATATCAATCAAAATCAGGAAATATCTTTACCGTAACTTTTTTACCGTTATCCTGTTGAAGGACAGCTGACAATATCCCGCCCTCGATATAATCGAGACTGAAATCATTAAAGCCCTGCCTGACAAAACTCTTGGCATCTGCAGGACATCCGCCCTCACAGCCGGCTACGCCCCTGATCATACGGGGTATAAGGGTTTTAATATCCAACTGGTTAAAGTCGACTCCCAGCTTGTCACCGAAAGCTGCAATGTCACTGACTACTGAATCAATATCAAACCTGTGCGGGTTTTCTATATTGACCTCAAAAGACTCACTGTCTATACTGATATCTATATCCATACTTATGTACTCCTCCCTGGTAAATTCATTTTAAAAAATATGTCAGTTATTTTAACAAATTCCATACAACTTTAGTGTTGCATAAAACTTACTTCGTCAATTCAGTGCAGACTGAGAGTGCCCTCTTTTATCGCCTGCAGTAATGCCTCAAGCGCCCTGCCCCTGTGACTCATAGCATGTTTTTCCATATCACTCATTTCTGCAAAGGTACGGTCATGTCCTTCCGGAAAGAATATCGGGTCATATCCAAAACCATTTTCTCCGCGGGGGGAGTTACCTATCACTCCCTCCACATGTCCTCTAAAGGTCATCACCTTACCCTTGACTGCCACGGCAATGCAGCAGACAAACCTGGCACCCCGACTGCTTTCAGGGGTATTCTTCATAGCTGTCAGGAGCTTTCTGAAGTTTGCATCATCATCTGCCCCCTCGCCTGCATACCTTGCAGAGTATACTCCAGGGGCACCGTCCAGCGCATCAACCTCAAGCCCTGAATCATCCGCCACGGCTGTCAGACCTGAGCAGGCCGCTATCTCCAGGGCCTTCTTCATTGCATTTTCTTCAAAAGTCAGACCATCTTCAATTACCTCACCGCAATTTTCAAATGAGTCGGCTGTGAGTATATTTACAGACTCCCCCGCAGCAATCCCGGAGGACTCCATTATCATTTTCAATTCCTGAATTTTTTTCTTATTTCTCGAAGCGAGAACTATATCCATCGCACTACTCCTTATGCCCGTTGATTGCTATGTTAGATATTAAGCCGCAGCGCAAGATTAACGGCCTCTATCATAGAGGACGGATTTGCCTTATTACTCCATGCTATATCAAACGCTGTCCCATGATCAGGCGAAGTCCTGATAACAGGCAGTCCCACTGTCATATTAACACCGGTATCAAAGGCAATCATCTTAAAAGGGATGAGCCCCTGATCATGATACATACAGACCACCATATCAAACTCACCGTTGTTTGCCTTATGAAATATTACATCCGGGGGATACGGACCATGTACATCCATTCCCTGCTGACGGGCAGCCTCTACTGCGGGAATAATTGCACTCAGCTCCTCTTTGCCCATAATGCCTGCTTCTCCAGCATGAGGATTCAGGCCTGCAACGCCTATTTTGGGGGCATCAATGCCCAGCATCAATGCGCCTTTCTCAGCATGCATCAGGGTACTCAGCACACGTTTTTTTGTAATCATATGAGGTACATCTGTAAGCGCAATATGAATAGTGCAGAGTATCACCTTAAGCTTTTCGCTTACAAACATCATTGCAAACCTCTCCGTTCGGGTAAAGTCAGCGAGCATCTCAGTATGACCAGGCCATGGAAAACCGGCCTTTTTTATAGATTCCTTGGAGGCAGGAGCCGTTACAATACCTGCAACATCCCCCTTTTGTGCAAGGGCTACTGCTTTGCGGACAGACTCCACAATAATCCTGCCCGCATTCCGGGAGGGTGCACCTTTCGTAAAGCTGATCGGCCCCATATCCAGCACTTTGAGAACCCCTTTGGGTGCAGGTATGGATATATCCAGTACCGACACAATGGAAAGCTTGCTATTACACATCTTAGCGGCCTCACGCATGACATCTATATCACCCAGCACAACAGGCTCGCAGCCCGCTGTCAAACGGCCTGATTCAACTGCCTTGATAATGACCTCCGGACCTATGCCGCCGGGATCACCCATGGTTATTGCTATTCTTTTTGCTCTCATTCGGGACTGCAGGAAACCGCTACGATGGCATCAACCTCAACTCTGGCACCAAGAGGCAGCCTGGCAGCCTCAATGGTCGTCCTTGCCGGGGGATCTATCTGAAAATATCTACTGTAAACCTCATTAAAACGGGAAAAGTCGTCCATATCCGTCAGATAACAGGTGACCTTCAGCACATCGGTCATTGCCGCCCCGCTCTCCAGGACGATAGCCTGAAGATTATTTAAAATGGCAGAGGTCTCTTCCTCAATCGTACTTTTTATAATATTGCCCGAATCAGGATCAAGGGGTATCTGTCCTGAGACATACATAACACCGCCATGAATAATTGCCTGGGAATAGGGACCTTTGGCTGCAGGTGCCTTAGCAGTATGCACCACTCTTTTAATACTCATCTGCCTCTCTCGTTTCTAGCTTGCAAAAAAAAAACTAAACTGCATTATTAATATTAGATAGCCGGTAGGTTAAAACGGGGGCTGTAGTAACAGCCCCCTTAAAACTGTGCTTACTTCTTTTCTTCTTTTTTATCCTTCTTGTCGGTACCGCACTTTGTACCCTTTTTATCCTTGTTTGCTCCGCATCCGCAACCCATAGTCTTAAGTCCTCCTTTCATATAAGAAATACATTTGTTATTTTAACTAATTCTGGTATATTTAATAAAACAAATTTATCCTAAACAATAAAAGACTCATTTTATTAATCAGTTACAACAGGAGGCCACAATGTCCAAATCCATAAAAGGCAGCAAAACCGAGCAAAATCTCTTAAAGGCCTTTGCAGGCGAGTCCCAGGCAAGAAACAGGTACACTTATTTCTCCGGAGTTGCCAAAAAAGAAGGCTATATACAAATATCCGAGTTTTTTCTTGAGACCGCAGACAATGAAAAGGAACATGCAAAGGTATTTTTCAAGTATCTTGAGGGCGGCGATCTAGAAATAACCGCAACTTACCCTGCCGGGATCACAAAGTCCACGCTTGATAATCTCAATCATGCTGCAGAAGGTGAGCATATGGAGTGGACCTCAATTTATGCTGATTTCGCCAAAATAGCGGATGAAGAAGGCTTTCCTGAGGTCGCTAAATCCTTCAGGGAAATTTCTGTAGTAGAGAAATTTCATGAGGCCCGTTACAGAAAACTTGCAGCAAACATTCAGAACTCCGAAGTGTTTAAAAAGTCAGAGACCACAACATGGCACTGCAGAAACTGCGGTTATGTATATGAGGGTACTGAAGCGGTTGATCTCTGCCCGGCATGCAAACATCCGCAGTCTCATTTTGAGAAACTGGCTGAGAATTATTAGTCGCTATAGTAATTACCATTTATGCAGTATATAACAAACCGTCATCCTGCACTCAGGATGACGGTTTTGATATTACCGCTATTTGCAAAATCAATAAGAGAAGTGCTCAGGGAATCTTCACAAGCTCGTAATCCAGACTGCCAAGTCCTATCTCACTGGCATATTCAAACTGCTGCACATGAGTATTAATCCTGTCTCTTCTGGAAAAAACATCTCTCTTGTCATTCAGCATGTCATAGCAGGCCTTATCTACAGCAAGAATGTCGTCTGAAATAAAAATACCAAGATCAGGAAAAATCCGCCTGTCATCACCTGCAATACAGTCGCACTCCTCGGTAATGTCCATCGCAAAATTTATAAAGGTCTTTCTGGATATTCTGGCAAGTATGCCATGTGCATATTCAGTCATCCTCTCAGCAAACATCTGCTCATCGGACTCCCAGCTGATTGTTACCGCTTCGAGCATGCAGCAGGCAATACATTCACCGCAGCCGATACACTGCCCCGTATTGATAAAGGCGCTGCCGTTCATCTCAGTTATCGCAGACACAGGACAGGTCTCTAAACAGCACCCGCAAAGGTTGCAATTGTCCGTATCAATAACCGGCTTTATAGAAGAGTGCTGGGCCTGTTTGCCTGCCCGGGATGCCATTCCCATGGCCACATTTTTTATGGATGCGGCATAACCGGCCATTATATGCCCGGTGATATGAGTCAGCACGATCAAGTCATCAGCTGCCTTGACATATGAGGGGATCCTCAATTCTTTCAGATTTTTGAAATTTACCTTTATCCTGCGGGAATCATTGCCGAACACGCTGTCAGCTATAATATACGGACATCCAAGTCTCTCCGGTGTAAAGCCCTTCCTGTAGGCCAGGTTCAGATGATCTACCGCATTTTGCCTGCTGCCGCGATAGATCACATTGGTATCAAATACAAAGGGCTTCACACCCCTTTCCTTGAGAGCATCTACCAGCAGTCTGACAAGCTCCGGCTTGATATATCCAGTACTGCCCTCGTCCCCAACTGTCATTTTTATACCTACAATAGATCCACTTTTATAACAGGAGAGAAGTTTCTTTGTTTCTTTCAATAACGACGAAAAACACTCCTCAGCCCCCCTGCCGATCTTCCTGAAATAAACCTCGGGAATTGACATTCTCATTTCTTTAGAGTTACCCTGTATTTTTTTATGAACTTCACCGGATGGTATGAAGATTTGGAATGTCTGAGCCCCTCCAGCCCAAGATCCTGCTCACGGTTTACAAATCTGCAGTCTGCTGCTGCATTCATCAGAAACTCCTGATTTATGACCTGATACAGTCCCGGGATTTCGGCATCGGCCTTCTCTATATGAATAATGAGCTGATCGCCGATTCTCTCACCTATGGTCAGGGCACTCAGTTTATTATCGACCCTTATAACTCCGCCCAGCAAATCAAGTGTACTAAAGTTTTTCAGAAGCTCCTGTATCGCCCTTTTTTCACTTCCGAGTGACGGGAACTTATCACATTCCCGCGTCTCACACCAGGCATCCTCAAACTCCATACACTCACCGATTAAATCAGGGGTAAGGCTAAGGTATTCATAACTGTACGAATTCCTGAATTTATTAACCTTATTTTTTTTATCATGATAATGATGTCCCTTCAGGGCAATCAAATCGCTGACATTGTACACATAATCAAAATGCCCTACCTGCTCCCGAACCTCATACAAACCGCTTTGCATAAGATGGGTTTCCACGAATTTTTCCGGTACCCTTTCCAGACTTGGAGATTCAGTGTATCTTCCCATATACTCAAAAACACTGGAAAGAGTTTCCTCCATAGCCGTACCTCCAAAAGGACAAAACGCCGAGACAGCTTCAGAACCATGAAACACCACAAGGTTTCCATTAAGGGCAGACACCTTGAAATCATATGCCATCCTGAAAGCAAAGAGGTTGGTAAAGGTATATTCCGAGGCCTCAAGCGGTTCACTGGCAATACATCTGTCAATATCTCCCTTAAGGTCGATACTGATATCTGTAATCGTTGGAAAGTCCGGCAGCATTAGTTTGATATATCCTGTTATTTACCGGCTGACTTCTTTTCAATAATTTTACCTCGAAAGCTGAGTGATACTGACTCACCGCCATGATTTTCCCACATAGGGCAGAAAAACTCCTGATCCGTAGTGTAGTACTCAAGCCCTTCGGGACTGAGTGTCCCCTGCAACCACTTTATGCCTTTTTTTTCTATTGGGTGATACATCCCGCTCACAGCATGATAATGAATATTGAAATCTACAAAGTCCGAAGCTTCAAAATCATAGACAAGAACCTGCCCGGGATATAACTCAATACAGTCCTCATACATCTTGGCAGGTGCAATAGTCTCACTTATACGCACCACTTTTATAACCTTCTCATCTTTACTGCCACCGGTTGTGGCGCAAGAGGATAAAAATACCCCGACAAGCAATACAGTTACCACGGCTTTCAAGCGATTCATAAGCATGCCTCCAGAAATATTCACAGCAGGTTTACATTTCATTATACCGTAATTATCTGCTCATGTTGTCAACAAATAGAATTGACCGGTTTTAGAGCAAATAAACTGTCCGGCTCTAAGCAATTAGAATTAAGCAGCCTTTTCATCTTTAGCCCTCCCAGGTACTAAATCTTAACCGGACAGTTTATGTGCTACAGATCAGGACAGTTTATGTGTTCTCTACATTGAAATATTAAAGATCATTCGCTAAAATAATGCATCGTAACGGCTCTATAAGTACCAGATCAGTAAACAAGAAAAAGCGGACAGTTCGAGAGATCTGTTCTTAATTACATATAGTTACAATTACTATACAGAATTAGTATTCAGTGTACTATATAGAATGTCATATATTACTTATTAGCTAATTCTGTCTAATATACTGTTAAGCGAAAAGGAGATATCTACATGAATAAAATTTATATCTTGCTAATGATATTTATATTTGGATGCGCTAGTACTGGTGTAATCCCAATGGATTCTGGAACATACATGATTGCAAAAAGGAGTGCACAGGCAGGATTTGGACCTCCTGATGGTGTCAAAGCTGATGTTTATAAAGAGGCAAATGAATTTTGTTCAAAAAAACAACAACAAGTAGTAACAGTTGACTTGAAAATTACAAATTCTGGTTTTGCGAGGCCAGGCAATGTGTCACTAATTTTTCGCTGTGAATAAATGAATGCTTAACAAGACACTGGATAGAATTTTGAACAGGAGACTATGGCAGCCTAACTTAACTCTGTGTCCATAAAATCGGGGGAAGTCCAGCTGCTAGGCAAAGCTCTATTTATTTTGATATGATAAGAAGACTTCGATTAAAATAACTATATTACATTAAATACTATTCGAGCCAGCGCTGAAAAAAGGGCATATTTTTTGCGGGAAAGAAAACAAGGTGATGCAGGTGGTTGAAGAAAGAACGTCTAAGCCACATCATATACTAGATAATTTCTCGAGAGTCGAGATTATATTCAATTGTATTGATTCCCCTAAAGATGATGTGTTCACGAAGACGGGTCGCAATAAATATTCACGTTTACGGAATCGAAGTCATTATTAGATGACGGTATTATTACTCCCGAAGAATTCGCAATAGAAAAGAGAACAATACTCGAATAATATTTGACTATCAGAATATTTTAGTTGTAATGACTAATGAGGAACCTTTTGAATGATCAATATATTATGCCTAATGTGATTCTCAGCGTGACTAATATAAATACTGTAAGTATATCTCAGTATAATCAATATGTGAGTTGGTTAAACGAACATGAAAAAAAACGGATGATGCAATGTGAACTACTTATTGCACAAAAAAGATTTGTCATCGCTAGAGGAATTCTACGAGATTATTTATCGCTGCATATGAATTGCCATCCAAAGGATGTACATATTGAGGTTCAAATAAATGGTAAACCGATGTTGGCGTGTCGATCTTTCCATTTTAGCATTAGCCATAGTGGTAACCAAGTCGCAATAGCAATTTCTAGTAGTTATCCGGTAGGAGTTGATATTGAATGTGTAAAACATGGAAGAGATCTCCTGTCATTAAGCGATGCTGTTTTTCTAAATAATCCCGACTTGGAACTCTTGAGCCGTGAGCAGCTTACAGATTGGTTTTATGAAAAGTGGACCCTGTTTGAAGCATTCCTGAAGGTGCAAGAAGGGGAATCTTCACTATTCAGCCGCAATGATCAAAAAAAGTTCACTGAAATTGATAGTAGTAATAATTGCTGGTATAGGCAGAAAAAATTGCCGGATCAATATTATTTATCATTAGTAGTAAATAGCAATGCAAATGCCTCATTACAGGAAATTGTGCTTATGGATTGGAATCAATCATTTTCTAAATCTCAAGTTGCTAGCAGAGAATCTTCAGGACAGTTGGGCGGAGGTTGCGCTAGTGATATTTAACGATAATACCCAAGAAATAACCGCTATGGAAGCAAAATCCTTTGCGCAGTGGATTGCGTTTAGTCCGTTTATTTTCCAAGCTACTACTGTTTTGCGTGACTTAGGCATACTGGATGCCATAAGTAATACAGATGACCGCGGCATGAGCATTGAAGAAATAACAAAGTTAACCAATATTTCGACATATGGCATTAAAGTTTTACTTGATTTTGGCATAAACATCGGGTTAGTAAAAAAAATAGATAACTTATACGTTTTAGGAATGACGGGGTATTTTATTTTACAGGATGAAATGACTAAGGTTAATATGGACTTCACTCAGGATATATGCTATTTGCCACTAAAAAATCTTAAGGAATCAATCCAGGAAGAATCTGCCGTAGGCTTAAAAACCTTTGGCCCATGGAATACACTTTATGAAGGCCTAATGCTTTTGCCGGAAGATGCCAAGCGCAGTTGGTTAAACTTTGATCATTACTACTCTGATAAAGCCTTTAATGAATGTCTATCGATTGTATTTGAAGAGCCTGTGCGTGAATTGCTTGATATAGGCGGCAATACTGGTCGTTGGGCAAAACGTTGTTTCAAACACAATCCTGATGTCCGCGTAACAATTATGGACCTCCCGCAGCAACTCACTGCCGCCACATCAGAAATCATGAGTGCCGGCTACTCTGATCGGTTTAACCCTTATCCAATTAATATTTTGGACGATATTACTACTCCATTTTATAAAGATGCCGATGTTATATGGATGAGCCAGTTTTTAGACTGCTTTTCAGAACAGGAAATATTGAGTATTTTAAAGCGCACTTCTGCCGTTATGAATGAAAATACCAAATTATATATCGTTGAATTATTTTGTGATAGACAAAAATTTTCTACTGCTGAATTTAGTCTCAATGCAACTTCACTCTACTTCACCTGTGTTGCTAATGGAAAAAGCAGAATGTATCCGTCTGCAGACATACTTGAGATTATTCATAAAGCCGGCTTAACCGTTGTAAAAGATATTAATGACATAGGGATAGGTCATACCGTTTTAGTATGCAAGCTGGCAATATAGCTATTAAATCAAGGTTTATTACTTAGGGAATGTTTGTATGATCAATGGGGCAATAAAATTATCAGTAGAATCTTTTTCTAGTTGGACAAGCAACTCAAATTCAATACTTCAAACAAATAAAATACCGCCAATGGTGAAGAGAAGATCGAGCAACTTAACTAAAATAGCGGTATCAGTTGCTCTCGAATGCGATATGAACAATAATGCCAATTACAGTATATTTTGCTCACGACACGGAGAATTGCATCACACCGAGCACCTTTTGAAAAATCTCGCTCTAAAGGAAGATTTATCACCTACTGAATTTAGCCAGTCAGTACATAATACAGCAGCAGGGTTGTATTCCATAATTACGAATAATCAGTCTCCATCAACAGCGATTGCTGCTGGTACTGATACTTTTATATATGGTCTTTTAGAGGCATCAACATTTCTGCAGTGTAATCCCGGGCAAAAAGTTTTAGTGCTGTCTTTTGATGAACCTGTCCCGCGCATATTTGGCAGCGTCAGAGATGACTATGATAGTGCATATGGGGCTGCATTTATGTTTTCGGATAATGCGTCTATGCCCGGAATTCAAGTTAATATCGATGTGCAGGGAGGGACAGATGTTGATCACACTCCTGTTGCATTACAACTTATAAAATTTTGGCAATCATCAGAAGTCGATATTACAGTATATACACAAAACATGTCTGCACGGTTGAGACGGTATGATTAGTGTAATTTCTCGAGTCTGGCGTTTTTTTGCAACTGGAATCTGCTTTGCCGTTTTCGGCCTTGGCGGATTAGGTTTGGCTATAATAGTATTTCCTATATCACAAGTAATGATGCCGCATAATTTTCAGGACAGAAACAAACGCATTATTCGCCGGGGTTTCAAACTTTTCGTGAACTTAATGCAATATTTGGGAGTTATTCGCTTTGAGATTCAAGGGAAATATATTTTAGAAAAAGACAGCAGCTGCTTAATTGTTGCAAACCATCCGACTTTGATTGATTATGTAGTTATAGGATCAATGCTTGATAGTTGCAACTGTATAGTCAAGGAGGCATTGTGGTCAAATATATTTCTGAGCGGTGTTGTAAGAGCTGCCGGATATATCCCTAATAATGGTGCAGTCAACGTAATTGAGTCTTGCAGACAGTCCATGCTCAGCAATAATGTACTGATTGTCTTTCCAGAAGGTACACGCACAAAATACAATACCCCAATTAACTTGAAACGAGGAGCAGCCAATATCGCTGTGCGAACAAATTCTCCAATTAGAATTATTCATATTGAATGTGTGCCAAGCACTTTAACAAAGGAGGAAAAATGGTACGATATTCCTATGCATATTCCAATATATAAACTACGAGTAGGCGAATTAGTTCAAATGAATCAGTTCATAGACAGCACTAACAATTTACCAAAAGCTGCACGCAAATTAACAGATTATCTTCAGACGCAGCTTTCAACTGGAATATAATATGACAAATATAGAGCATGAGCTGAGAATATTAATTATAAAGAGCCTTAATCTTGAAGATATTACGCCTGACGAGATTATAGCTGACCAGCCGCTTTTCAATGACGGCTTAGGCTTAGATTCAATTGATGCACTAGAGATAGGTGTTGCCATCAAACGACGATTTCATATAACGCTGGATGGAGACTCAAAAGAAATAAAAAAGCATTTCTCATCAATAAAAAACTTGGCTCTTTTTATTGCAGAGCAACAAAAAAAGGTTTGAATGAAGAATAAAATCAATGTATTTAATGAAGTGAAAAGTGTTATTATCGACCTGTTCGATATAGATCCTGGCATGATTACAAGAGATGCAAAGCTATACGAAAATCTTGACATAGACAGTATCGATGCGGTTGACATGGTTATTCAGTTGCAAAAAATTGTCAATAAAAAGATTGACCCGGCAGAATTCAAAAAAGTTAGAACAGTTGGCGATATAGTAACGGCTGTAGAAAAAATGTTGAAATCAGGATGAGCAGTAGTGGGGTGCGGATAGTAGGCACTATAGTGGCTATTGCATACCCATTTATTGTGTATTTTAGCCTGGGACACATTCCAGTTCGAGTTGTTGGCTTTTTGCTTTGCGCTGTCTTTATACTTCGCTTACGTTTTATTCGGGCACGGGTGCCGGCTGCAGTTAAATCAGTGATTTTAGCTGGCAGTTATTCAGGTGCTCTCATTACCGGTTTAAGTGCAATATTAAATGAACAGCAATTACTTAAATATTACCCTGCAATAATAAACTCTGTCTTGGCATCTATATTTTTATATACAATATTCTACCCTCCAACTGCCATTGAATCACTTGCCAGGATAAAAAACAAAAACCTACCGCCCGAAGGGGTTTTATATACGCGCAATGTGACATGGGCTTGGGTTATATTTTTTTTATGCAATGGAGGAGTTGCTGCAGCTACAGCAGTATATGGAAGCATGAGTCAATGGATGCTCTATAACGGTTTACTTTCCTATTTTGCAATCGGGTTAATGCTTATCGGGGAACGATTAATCAGGGCATGGAAATTGGGAGAATAAACTGCAATGACATTTAGCCTGAAAACATTACTGAGTACGCCTCGAAATCATACAGACCCAGTGTGTATGAATCCCAGCGGGACGAAACAGGAATGGGGGGATTTTTTATATGATGTAAATAGATACAGCACATTAATCAAGCAGACAAAACAGATTTATTGGGCAATTGCCTGCAATGATAGCTACTGGTTTGCAGTGTGCCTTTTTGCGGTACTGAATTCTAATTGCAAGCCCGTACTCCTGCCCAATAATCAAGAGGGCACCCTTAATCAACATTCCAGTGACTACGACAGTATTATTGGTGATCAGAATAACAATTTCAATATCAATGTTTCTACAGAGAAACTCACAAGAACAGCAGAATATGACTTTAAACCTGTAAATCTCAGCTTAGAGATCATTATCTTCACATCCGGTTCAACAGGCAAGCCAAAAAAAGTTGTGAAACGTCTACAGCAAGTAGAAGCTGAAATACAGCAGCTTGAAGAATTGTGGGGAGACAGACTTAATAACAGCATCATACTTTCATCTGTTTCACACCAGCATATTTATGGTCTTATATTTAGATTATTGTGGCCATTAGCAGCTGGACGTCTGTTTTATAGTGCAGACATAGCATTTCCTGAAGAGTTAAAATTTATTGCAGATGCAAATTATCTATATACATTTATTACCAGTCCATCTTTTTTAAAAAGAATAAACAGCGAAGAATATATATCTAACACCATGAACAACATTGCCGTGACATTCTCATCGGGCAGCGAACTACCCAGTGACACTGCGCATAAATGCGAAAAAATATTCAGCTCTCAAGTCATTGAAGTCCTCGGCAGTACTGAAACTGGCGGCATTGCCTGGAGACAACAAAACAGCCTGTCTAAAATTTACTGGCGTAGTTTTCCGTGTGTAAAAATAGCTCTGGCAGCTCAGAACAGATTATCTATCACATCTCCCTATCTGGAAACTGCTGAACCATACATACTGGAAGACAGCGCTAATATAATTGATGAGAACTTATTTGAGCTATGCGGCCGCCTGGATCGTATTGTTAAAATCGAAGGAAAGAGAGCCTCGCTGCCTGCGCTTGAAGCACAGCTCAATGAAAACAGTTTTATTGAAAGCAGCATTATGATGGATATGGAATCGCATAACAGACAGAGTGTTGTGTGCATTGCAGTACTAAACAATGCCGGGAATAAGTTTCTTCAGGACAATAGTAGGCGCTCTCTTATTAACCGCCTGCGTAAATATCTAATGAGCTATTTTGATTTAATTATTATACCGAAGCAGTATCGGTTTGTTCAGAGCTTACCAACTAATTCACAGGGTAAAACCATCTTGACTGAATGCAAAGAATTGTTTTCCAAACAGATTATGGAGCCGTATCTTACTGATTTAAAAGAAGATGATCTATACCTGCATATCACGCTGGAGATCCCGCAAGACTTATTTTATTTTAAAGGGCATTTCACTGACTCCCCAATTGTTCCCGGAGTTGTACAGATAGACTGGGCCATCATGTTTGCAAGGCGATATATGAAGTTATCAGACCTGTTTGAAAAAATGGAAAATATAAAGTTCAAAGCTGTTATTAAACCCCGTACTATAATTACCCTGAAATTAAATAAAAGTGTAGATAGAAGCAAAGTGCAGTTTGAGTTTTCTTCTGATTACGGCATTCACTCTTCCGGGCGAATTTATTTTAAAAATTAATATGGGAAATAAAGCCTGCATAATAATTCCAGTTTATAACCATGGAGATACCATGCCCAGTGTTGTACAGGCCCTGAGTAATTATAATTTACCGATTTTCGTTATCAATGATGCCAGCGATGAAAAAACAGCAGGTATACTCTCAGAAATAAATGAGGGTGCAGACCTTGTCAGGTTATTCAGTTTTAGTATCAACCGCGGGAAAGGGGCAGCAGTAAAAAAGGGATTAAAAGAAGCTTATGCAGCTGGCTTTACACATGCACTGCAAATAGATGCAGATGGGCAGCATAATATTCACGATGTGAGAATAATGTTAGATGCAAGCGAAAAAGACCCCAATGCCTTGATTTGCGGAGTACCGGTATTTGATAAGAGTATTCCCAAAAGCAGATTATATGGCCGCTATCTCACACATTTTTGGATCTGGGTTGAAACACTTTCATTTGCTATATCAGATTCTTTGTGCGGATTTCGCGTATATCCTCTGGCATCATGCTGTGACATAATCACCCGTTCAAAGACCGGAGATAGAATGGACTTTGATCCGGAAATAATTGTTCGCATGTTCTGGAACAGCATCCCCATAGTCAATATTCCAACACATGTTACATATCCCCAAAATGGGGTATCTCATTTTCTCTTATTCAGAGATAATTTTCTAATCACAAAGCTTCACACCAAATTAGTAATCGGTATGCTGATTCGTCTGCCAAACTTAATAGTAAACTCAAACAGACAGAAGAGTCAGCATTGGTCAGAAATTAAAGAACGGGGGTCATTATTTGGAATCAAGCTGATGCTATTAATCTATAAGGCAGGCGGCAAACATCTGCTAAGATTTTGTGCCTTCCCTGTCTTACTATATTTTTTCATTACCGGAGGGTCTGCCCGCCGTGCATCCCTTGAGTTTCTCTCTAAGGCTGCTCACAAATCAGCTGAGCTCGATTTGCCTTATATAAAACCAAATATTCGTAATAGCTTCAGGCATTTCCTGAGTTTTGGTGATGCCATAATTGATAAAGTCTCAGC
>JACKQG010001266.1_pt1 | contig 30981 bp, 25 predicted proteins | sample 8237621 | NCBI WGS metagenome assembly JACKQG01 (sample SAMN15677084, study PRJNA649215) | marine metagenome | biome: marine; feature: Black Sea; material: saline water; isolation source: suspended particulate matter (SPM) from the Black Sea western gyre | collected 2013-06-09/2013-06-10 | depth... | reverse complement strand
GAAGTATATGTACAGTTTAATACTGCAACAGCAGGTACTCCAGATGCTTCTAACGCTGATTATATGAGGGCAGAAGTAATTGATTTTAGCCCATGGGATCAGAGGGATATTGCAATACTTAAGATACAGTCAGGTACAGGAAGAGCACTATCAGGTATAATTATTGGCGATTCTTCACTGGTAGAGATACAGGATTCTGTTACAATTATTGGATACCCATGGACAGGTGATTTAAGCGAAGGATCTATAATGACTCCAACTGTAAATTCCGGGGCTATCAGTGCAAGAAAAATGATTGGTGGTGCTGAGGTTTTCCAGATTGACAGCAATGTTACCTTTGGAAACAGCGGTGGTCCGGTTTTAAATGATAATGGTGAAGTGATTGGCCTTGTATCTTTTGGGCCTGATACAAATACTGCTTTTTTAGCTACAGGTAATGATATTAGGGAAATGATAAACAGGAATGGTATTGAAAATAAAGTAGGAATGGTTTATGAAGAGTTTGAGAAAGGCCTTATAGGTTACAGGCAGGAAAATTATTCTGATGCAATCAGTAATTTTAATGCAGTCCTGAACTTAAGCCAGGGACACCTTTCTGCTCAGGAATACAGGTCAAAAGCTCAGCAGCAGAGTGGTAATTAAAGTATAATAAATAATAAAATTAAAAAAACAGAGAATAAGAAACCTTAAGAGTTTAAAATTTTGTATAGTTAATGGTGGCTTGAATATTTAATAATATTTAAGCCACCTTATATTTTTACAATCTATAATAATAATCTACATTCGGTAATTATTACCTAAAAAAAATCCAATAAATAATCCTAATGCAATAGCAATAATGTGATTTGTAAAAAGCAAATTATGCTAAATTAGAAAATATGAGGAAATTTCTACTTGGCTCTGTCAAAGTTCGGAAAAAGTTCGGAAAAAATATTGTATTAGGTATATAATTATGTTATTATAACTCTCCAATTATAAATTATTACAGGCAAAATGAAAGATTATAAGAAAGTTTTTAAAATTTTTAGTAAAAAACAAGTAATATTAGCATCAACAGATGGTAATACTAATATTTCCAGCAGTCTTTTATTGTCTGTCATTATTTCAGTCTGTCTACTACTTGTTGGTATTTCACTCTAGTTGTTTAGGATTACCACCAGTTTATTTTTTTTATATTAATCCTATTTTTAATTTTAATTATTTATATGTATTATTATCGTAAAATTTGATAAGTTATCAGTTAGAATAGTAAACAAAATAGATTCTGTTTGTGGGTAAAAAAGTTTAGAATAATACCAAAGAATAGCAAGGAGGAAAATTGAGAAGCGATATTATGAAAAAGGGAGTTACCAGGCTGCCTCACAGATCACTGCTTAAAGCTTTAGGATACATAGATGAAGAAATTAACAGACCTATTATAGGCGTTGTAAATTCTGCAAATGAGCTGATACCCGGGCATATGCACCTGGACAGTATTACAGAAGCTGTAAAGGCAGGTATTAGGATATCAGGAGGAACACCGCAAGAATTTTCAACTATCGGGGTTTGTGATGGTATAGCTATGAACCATATAGGTATGAAATATTCTCTTGCTACAAGAGAAATTATAGCAGATAGTATTGAGGCAGTTTCTATTGCTCAACCATTTGATGGACTTGTTTTAGTTACAAATTGCGATAAGATAATTCCAGGTATGCTTATGGCAGCTCTCAGGTTAAATATTCCTTCTATAATAGTAAGCGGAGGTCCTATGCTTGCGGGAAAATTTAAGGAAAGAGATATTGATCTCAGCAACTGTTTTGAGGCTGTTGGCGGGTATAAAAAAGGAAAATACAGCGGAAGTGATTTGATTGAAATTGAAAATGAAGCATGTCCCACCTGTGGAAGCTGCGCTGGTATGTTTACTGCTAATTCAATGAATTGCTTATCTGAAGCCATAGGTCTTGCTCTTAAAGGAAACGGGACTATCCCTGCAGTTTACTCAAAAAGGCTGAGGCTTGCCAAAATGACAGGAATGAAAATAATGGAACTTGTAGAGAAGAATATAAAACCAAGAGATATAGTAAATGCTGTTTCAGTAAAGAATGCTTTAGCTGTTGATATGGCTTTAGGGGGTTCAACAAATACTATTCTTCACCTGCCGGCTATTGCTAATGAGGCAAAAGTTCCATTTTCACTGGATCTGGTTAATGAAATAAGTAAAAATACTCCAAATTTATGCAGATTGAGTCCGGCAGGCAATCATCACGTTCAGGATTTATATCAAGCAGGTGGAGTTGAAGCTGTTATGAACGAGCTGATGAAAAACAATTTAATTAATGGCGATAGTATAACTGTTACCGGCAAGAGGGTGAAAGAAAATATATCATCTGCTGAAATTCTAAATGAAGATGTTATAAGAAAAGTTACAGATCCTTACAGCAAGGATGGTGGTCTTGCAATACTATGGGGAAATTTAGCTCCTGAAGGATGTGTAGTTAAGAAATCAGCTGTCGATCCTTCAATGCTGTACCATAAAGGAGAGGCTCGTGTATTTGATAGTGAAGAAGATGCCGTGGAAGCAATATTGAATGAAAAGATTAATTCAGGAGAAATTGTGGTAACAAGATATGAAGGGCCAAAAGGGGGGCCAGGAATGAGAGAGATGCTTTCTCCTACAGCAGCAATTGCTGGAATTGGATTAGATAAGGAAGTTGCATTAATTACAGACGGCAGATTTTCAGGTGCTACAAGAGGAGCAGCTATAGGTCATATCTCTCCTGAAGCTCAAGCAGGCGGGCCTATATGTATAGTACAGGATGGGGATACAATAGAGATTGATATTAAGAACAATAAAATAAATCTTCTTGTAAGTGATAATGAAATTAAATCAAGAATGGAAAAATGGGAACCCCCGGATATAAAAATTAAAGAAGGTTATCTGTACAGGTATTCAAGGCAGGTAACATCTGCTTCCAGGGGAGCTATATTGGAATAAATTAGTGTAAATAAATGATTGGGAAATTATCAAATAAAAAAGGAATTAAAAATAGTATTATTAAAGGTATTAATATAAAGTTCTTATTAATACCTGCTAACACTTACTAAGATAAGATTGGAGAAGGTATGAGTAAAATTAGTGGTGCACAGATGTTAATAAAGTGTCTTAAAGAGGAAGGTGTAGAAGTTATATTTGGGTTTCCTGGCGGAGTAGTCATACCTATATATGATGTTATTTTTGATTGTAATATAAGACATATACTTGTTCGTCATGAGCAGGGTGCGGTTCATGCTGCTGATGGTTATGCCAGAGCTACTGGAAAAACAGGGGTTTGTATGGCAACATCCGGTCCAGGCGGAACAAATCTTGTAACCGGGATAGCAAATGCTTATATGGATTCAATACCTATTGTTGCTATAACTGGTCAGGTTGATACTAGTGTAATAGGTACTGATGCTTTTCAGGAAGCTGATATAACAGGTATAACTGCACCTATTACGAAGCAAAATTATTTAATTAAGGATATTTTGGAATTACCTAAAGTTGTGAAAGAAGCTTTCTATATTGCATCTACTGGCAGGCCTGGTCCGGTTTTAATAGATATCCCTGTTGATATTTCAAAAGGATTAATAAATGAAAATATAAAAGTTGAGTTAAAGTTGGATGGTTATAAACCAACTTATAAAGGTAATCAAAGACAGATTATTCAGGCAGCAAAGAAAATATTTAACAGCAAAAAACCTGTTTTTTTTGCAGGAGGAGGAATTATAACATCTGGAGCAAGTGATGTATTAACCAGGTTTGTAAAAGAAGCTAAAATACCAGTTATAACTACACTTATGGGTAAAGGTTGTTTTCCCGAGCTTGATGAGTTTTCTCTTGGAATGGCTGGAATGCATGGGACAAGATATGCTAATCTAGCTTTTACAAATACTGATCTAATAATAGCTGCAGGAGTAAGGTTTGACGACAGGATAACAGGAAAGTTATCAGAATTTGCAAGAGAAGCGGAAGTAATACATATTGATATAGACCCTGCAGAAATTGGGAAAAATATTGAAACCAGCATTCCTATAGTTGGAGATGCAAAAATAGTTCTTTCAGATTTAATGGATAAGTATAAAGAATTAACCGAAAAAAAAGGTGTACCTGATAGAAAAGAATGGCTGGGCTATCTTAGGAAATTGAAAAAGAATCATCCTCTTAGATATGATAATGATTCCAAGGGGTTAAAGCCTGCGTATATTGTTGAAAAGATTTATGAAATAACCAGGGGTGATGCGATAATATGTACAGAGGTTGGTCAGAATCAAATGTGGGCAGCCCAATTTTATAAATTCAGCCGGCCGAGAACTCTTATTACTTCAGGGGGGCTTGGTACAATGGGTTTTGGGTTACCAGCAGCTATTGGTGCAAAAGTAGGAATGCCAAAAAAACATGTAATAGATATTGCTGGTGATGGAAGTGTTCAGATGGTTTCGCAGGAGCTTGCAACTGCTGTTGTTAATAAGATACCGATAAAGATTATGATTTTAAATAATGGGTATCTAGGTATGGTTCGGCAGTGGCAGCAAATATTTTATAATAAAAGATATTCACATACTGGTATAGAAAATAGTGTTGATTTTGTTAAATTGGTGCAAGCTTATGGCGGTACAGGATTTAGAGTTAAAAATAAAGATGATGTTGGAAAAACTATTAAAAAAGCATTAGAAATAGATAATGTTGTGGTTGTTGATTTTTGGATAGATAGGGAGGAGAATGTTTATCCTATGGTAGCGCCCGGTTCTCCTATTAATCAAATGATAGAAAGTGATTAGGTGGTATAGATGAATCATATTATATCAGTGCTTGTAGAAAACAAGGCTGGAGTGCTTGCTAAAATATCAGGGCTTTTCAGCAGAAGAGGTTTTAATATTGAAAGCCTTGCTGTTGGGACAACGGAGAATGAAAAAATATCTAGAATAACATTAGTGGTTAATGCAGAAAAGCATAGTATTGAACAGGTTATAAAACAACTTTATAAACTTATTAATGTAATTAAGATTCAAGAATTAGATCCTTCGAATATAGTTGAAAGAGAGCTTGTTCTAATTAAGGTTAGTACAGATTCAAAAGCTCGAGCAGAGATACTGGAGATTGTAAATATTTTTAGAGCTAATATTGTTGATGTTGGCAGGAAGTCTCTATTGATTGAAATTACTGGAAACAGTAAAAAGGTAAAGGGTTTGGAAGAATTACTAAGACCATATGGAATATTAGAATTAATAAGAACAGGAAAAATTGCATGTAATAGGGGCAGCAAAAAATAAAGGTTTGTAGTTTTATTAGCTATCTAATTAATTTTCTATAATTATTATATATATAATAGAGGGAGAATGAAAATGAGAAAGAATTATATAATGACACCAGGACCTACCCCAATTTCTGAGGAGGTTTTACTGGAGCATGCGAGACCTCTTATGCATCACAGGTCTCCTGAGTTTTCAAAAATTTTTATGGAAGTTACTGAAAAATTAAAGGAGTTCATGCAGACAAAGAATGATGTTTACATACTGACTTCTTCAGGAAGCGGTTCAATGGAAGCTGCTGTAACAAATTCTTTCTCAGTGGGTGACAAGGTTTTAGTTGTAAATATTGGAAATTTTGGGGAAAGGTTTAAGAAGATATGTTCCAATTTTGGTCTTGATGTAATTTTAATTGACTATGAGTGGGGAGAAGCAGCTGATCCAGAAGATGTTAGAAAAGCTCTTGATGAGGACTCTGAAATAAAGGGAGTTTTAGTTCAATTAAGTGAAACATCCACTGGAGCTATTAATGACATAGAGGCTATTGGAAATATTGTTAAGAACTATGATGCTATTCTTATAGTTGATGCTATAAGTGGAATTGGTGCATCTGAGCTTAAAACTGATGAATGGAATCTTGATATCGTCTGCGGGGGTTCTCAAAAAGCTTTAAGTGCACCAACTGGAATTGCATTTATAAGTATTAGCGAAAAAGCCTGGGAACTTATAGAGAAATCTAATATGTCAAAGTTTTATTTTGACCTAAAAACTGCAAGGAATTATTCTAAAAAAACACCACCCCAGACACCATGGACACCTGGTATTTCTATAATAGTTGCTCTAAATAAAGCTCTTGATATATTCCTTACTGAAGGAAGAGAAAAGGCGTTTGAAAGACATAAGGTTCTTGCAATGGCAGCTCAAAAGGCTTGTGAGAAATTAGGGCTCAAGCTGCTCGTAAATGATGAAAGCAGGAGAGGGTTTTCAGTAACTTCAGTTAAAGTACCGGAAGGTGTAGACGGGAAAGAACTTTTAAAAATAATGCGTGTAAAATATGGTGTGACTGTAGCTGGTGGCCAGGGAAAACTTGCTGGAAAGATATTTAGAATTGGACATATTGGATATTTTGGAATTTTTGACATAATTATTGCAATATCTGCGCTTGAATTTTCTTTAAAAGAACAGGGTTATCAATTTGAGCTTGGTGTGGGTGTTAATGAAGTGCAGAAAATATTTATGGAAAATAATTATTTAAATGAGTAAATAGGAGTTTAAATGAAAAAGAAAGTACTGGTTACTGACGGCATTTCTGAAGATGCAAAAAAAAAGCTCGAGGAGAAATATATTGTTGATTTAAGAAAAGGGTTGGCGCCAGAAGAGCTGGAAAAAATAATTGGAGACTACAATGCGATAGTAATTAGAAGTGCTACCAAGCTTACTGCTGATATTATTGGTGCAGCAGGTAAACTCGAAATTATTGGAAGAGCAGGCGTAGGAGTTGATAATATTGATTTAAAAGCTGCAACGAAGAAGGGGATAATAGTTGTAAATGCACCTACAAGTAACAGCGTTTCGGTAGCTGAACATACTATAGGGCTTATGATGGCTTTAGCCAGGAAGATACCTGAAGCTAATTACTCTACTCAATCAGGTAAGTGGGAAAAATCTAAATTTAAAGGTATAGAAATAGAAGGGAAAACACTGGGTATAATTGGCCTTGGGAAAATTGGTTCTCTAGTGGCGAAAAAAGCATTAGGCCTTGGAATGAATGTAATAGCATTTGACCCTTTTACATCCGAGGATAGATTTCAGCATTTAGAAATAAGCAGGGCTGATAAATTGGATAATATTTATAGTGTTGCAGACTTTATTACCATACACCTTCCAAAAAATAAAGATACGATAGGTATAATAAATAAAAAAGAATTTGATAAGATGAAAAAAGGGACTATTCTTTTAAATGTTTCCAGAGGAGGAATAATAATAGAAGAGGATTTAGCACAAGCAATAAAGGATGGGCATATTGGGGGAGCAGCTCTGGATGTCTATGAAAGCGAACCTTGCAAAGATTCACCAGTATTTGGTTTGGAAAACACAATTTGTACACCTCATTTGGGTGCTTCTACTGTTGAAGCTCAAGATAGAGCCGGTACAACTATTGCTGATCAGATAGACGCAGTTTTTAATAGCAGAATCGCTCCTTTTGTAGTCAATATCCCTGCTATAGGTTCTAAAGCTTTAGAAGCAATATCTCCATTTTTTACAATTTGTGAGAATATGGGCAGTTTATTTGTGGATTTATTTGAAGGAAACCTGGAAAGTATTGAGGTTGGTTTCTATGGAAAGGTTTCAGGATATGATGTAAGATTTCTGACTTCAATGATGCTTATAAAAATTCTTGAAAAATATTCAACAGAAAATATAAATGTAGTTAATGTTAGATTAATTGCAGATGAGTTTGGCCTTAAAATAGAGGAAACAAAAAGCAGCCAATCCAAGGATTATGTGAATTTAATTACATTAACTGGAAGAGGCAAAAAAAACGAGCTTTCAATTTCAGGTACTGTTACTGGTAAAAAGAATAAGCCAAGGTTTATATCTATTGATAAATTTGAAATAGACATGGTGCCTTCAAGATATATGGCTTTTGTGAGATATGAGGACATACCTGGGCAGATAGGTAAGATTGGATTAGCTTTTGGCAATCTAGGTATAAATATTGCTTCAATGCATGTAGGGAGGAAGAAAATGAGTGGTGATGCAGTAATGGGTTTAAACCTGGATGGCGAGGTTACCCTCAAAATGGTTGAGAAGTTTAAAGAAATGTCTGGTTTTAATAATATAAAAATAGTTAATATTAACTAAAAATTGATGTTAAAATATAATGCTAAAATCTAATATGGAGATTTAAATTTTAATTACGAAATTGGGTTTGCAATATGACAAAAAAAATCTATATATTTGATACAACTTTAAGAGATGGTGAGCAATCACCAGGTATTCACTTAAATGTAAAGGAAAAAATAGAGATAGCCGAACAATTGGACAAATTAAATGTGGATATAATAGAGGCTGGTTTTCCAATATCTTCTGATAGTGATTTTAAAGCAGTCAAAGAGATATCAAAAAAAGTAAAGAATAGGCATGTTGCTGCGTTAGCAAGGGCAATTATAAAAGATATAGATTGTGCAGGAAGAGCACTGAAGAATGCTTCCAATCCTGTTATTCATACTTTTATTTCGTCTTCAGACATTCATCTGAAATACCAATTTAAAAAAAGCAGGGATGAAGCTTTAGAACTGGCAAAGGATGCTGTTAAAAGAAGCAGGAAGTACACGGATATGGTTGAATTTTCTGCTATGGATGCAACCAGGAGTGATAGGGATTTTCTTTGCAAAATACTGGAGGCAGCAATCAATAGCGGTGCCACAGTATTAAATATTCCTGATACTGTTGGATATGCACTACCAAGCGAATTTGCTGGGCTGATTGATTATATATATAAAAACGTTAAAGGGATAGAAGATGTTATAGTGAGTGTTCACTGTCATAATGATCTTGGTCTGGCTGTTGCAAATTCAATACTGGCAGTAGAGCATGGAGCAAGACAGATTGAGTGTGCTATAAATGGCATAGGGGAACGTGCAGGGAATACTTCACTGGAAGAAGTAGCAATGATAATAGATACTAGAAAGAAAGATTTGGATGTTTATACAGATATAAAAATAGGCGAAATTATGAGAACAAGCAGTCTTGTAAGACATCTTACTGGTTATGCCATTGCCCCAAATAAAGCAATAGTAGGTAAGAATGCTTTTATGCATGAAGCAGGCATACATCAGGATGGAATGCTAAAAGACAGATCAACATATGAAATAATAAAGCCGGAAGATATTGGTCTTCAATCATCAAAATTAATTCTTGGCAAACATTCTGGAAGGCACGCGTTCACCAAAAGAATTGAAGAACTTGGATTTAAGTTAAAAAAAGGTGATTTGGAAAAAGCTTTTACAAGATTTAAAAACCTTGCAGCAAAAAAAGGTGAAATAAATGACAGGGATTTAAAGGCAATAATTGAAGATGAAATAAGAGAAGTAAAAGAATATTTTAAACTGAAATATTATCAGGTAATAAGCGGTTCAAATATTAAATCTACATCAACTGTTGGAATAGACATTGACGGAAAATTAATTGAAAGTGCATCTTATGGAGATGGGCCGATAGATGCTTCGTTTAATGCTATTGATAATATAACTCAAATGAAAACGGAACTTATAGATTATAACATAGAGGCAGTTTCTGAAGGAAAAGATGCTATTGGTTCAGTGAAAATAGTTGTCAGTACAAATGGAACCGAAGTTATGGGAAGTGGTATTAGCACAGATATAATTGATGCCAGCATTAAAGCATATGTTGATGCAATGAATAGAATAATGGAAGGTAATTAGAGAGTATAAAAAGGAGGATATTAAAGTTGATAAATAACCTTAAGCCGCAGACAATAACACAAAAAATTCTTGCTCATCACTGCGGAAAGAATTATGTAGAAGTAGGAGAAATTATAAATGCACAGGTTGATATTATTCTTGGGAATGATATAACCATGCCTCTTGCTATAAAAGAGTTTAATAAATTAGGCTTGAGCAAGGTTTTTGATAAGGAAAAAGTTATTATTGTGCTTGACCATTTTACTCCTAATAAAGATATTAAATCAGCCCAGCAGTGCAAATTTATCAGGGAGTTTGCAAATAGTTATGAGATAAAAAATTATTTTGAAACTGGGAAAATGGGGATAGAACATGCACTGCTTCCTGAGCTGGGATTGGTAATGCCAGGGGAGCTAATTATAGGAGCTGATTCACATACCTGTACTTATGGTGCGTTAGGAGCTTTATCTACTGGAGTTGGCAGTACAGATGTTGCAGCAGCTATGGCTTCAGGAAATTTATGGTTTATGGTCCCGGATTCTATAAAGTTCACCTATAATGGCAATCTAAAACCATGGGTAACAGGCAAGGATTTAATACTTTATACAATTGGAATGATAGGTGTTGATGGTGCAATTTATAAATCTATGGAGTTTTCAGGGCCGGTAATTGAAAAACTTTCAATGGATTCCAGATTTACCATGTGCAATATGGCTATTGAAGCAGGTGGAAAGTTTGGAATAGTTGAGTTTGATGATATTACAAGGGAATATGTGGATATAAGAAATAAGAAAGATCATAAAATTTTTAAAAGCGATCAAGATGTAAAATATTTTAATACTTATGAAATAGACTGCAGTAATATAGATCTGCAGGTGGCAGCACCTCATCTTCCCTCAAATACCCACAATGCTAAGGATTTGGACGATATTTTAATTGATCAGGTTGTTATAGGCTCGTGCACCAATGGGCGGCTGGAAGATTTAAAGATAGCGTCTGATATTATAAAAGGCAGGAAAGTCAGCAGTAAGGTAAGGGTTATTATTATACCTGCAACTCAAAAAATATATTTAGATGCTTTAGAAAAAGGTTATATTAAAATTTTTATTGAATCAGGATGCGCAGTAAGCACTCCAACATGCGGGCCATGCCTAGGTGGTCATATGGGTGTTTTAGCTGAGGGAGAGAAGGCAGTATCTACCACAAACAGAAATTTTGTAGGTAGGATGGGTCATCCTGAAAGCGAGGTTTATTTGAGCGGCCCGGCAGTAGCTGCAGCATCAGCAATTCTGGGTAGAATAGCTACTCCTGAGGAGGTTATGTAATGATTATTACAGATAAAGTTATAAAGTATGGGGATAATATAAATACTGATGTAATTATTCCAGCGAGATATTTAAATACCAGCAGGGAAGAAGAACTTGCGGCACATTGTTTCGAGGATTTGGACAAGAATTTTAAAGAAAAATTAAAGGATAGAAAAATTATAGTAGCAGGAGATAATTTTGGCTGCGGCTCTTCAAGGGAACATGCTCCTGTCTCTATAAAAGCAAGTGGCGTAAAGCTTATAATTGCTAAAACATTTGCCCGTATTTTTTTTAGAAATGCTGTAAATATAGGACTGCCTGTCATTTCAAGTATAGAGGCAGGCAGGGGTATAGGAGACGAAGATGAGCTTGAAGTGGATTTAAACTCAGGAAAAATTATAGATATTACTACAGGTGGTACTTTTAATATAAAACCCCTCCCCGAATTTATTCAGGGAATAATAGCAAGCGGTGGTTATATAGAATATATTAAAAAGACATTGAAATAGAAAAGAGAGTATATTTATAGTAAAAGTGTGTAATCAATTAGAAATTAATGTTAGATTAAAAATTAAAAATAAATAATGGAAAATGAGCAAAAATAAAATTTATATATTTGATACAATATTAAGAGATGGAGCTCAGAGCGCAAATATATCTTTTTCTGTCAGGGATAAATTACAGATAATAGATAGATTTGATGATATAGGAATAGATTATATTGAGGTCGGATTTCCTGCTTCCAACCCAAAAGATGAAGAATTATTCAGTCTTTTAAAAAATAAAAAATACAGACACTCAAAAATCGTAGCTTTTGGAAGAACAAGGTATAAAAATACCGCTGTAAAAAAAGATGAAAATTTAAGGCAGCTTATTGAATCAGAAACAGATAGTGTTTGTATTTTTGGAAAATCATCACCCCTGCATGTTGAAGAAGTTATAGAGACAACTCTTGAGAATAATCTCAGTATGATATTTGATTCTATACAATTTTTAAAAAAATATTTCCCTGAAGTTATTTTTGACGGAGAACATTTTTTTGATGGCTTTAATCAAAATTCTAACTATGCTGTTAAAACTTTAAAAGCAGCTCAGGATGCAGGAGCAGATTATATAGTGCTTTGCGATACTAATGGGGGTTTTTTACCTGTGGATGCTGCCAGGATAGTAGATTATGTAGGTAAAGAGATAAAAACTCCGCTTGGTGTTCATTTTCATAATGATAGCGGATGTGCAGTTGCAAACACAATATTATCTGTAGAAAAAGTAGATGCTGTAAAGATGGTGCAGGGTACAATTAACGGGTATGGCGAAAGGTGCGGTAATGCTGATTTATGTCAGATTATTCCTAATTTAGAGATAAAGCTAAAAAAGAAGTGTCTAAAGAAAGGTAATCTAAAACATATAACAAACCTATCAAGATTTGTAAGTGAAGTAGCAAATCAAGTTTCAAATCCCCACCAACCTTTTGTAGGACATAGCGCATTTGCTCATAAGGGCGGAATGCATGCAAGTGGTGTTAGCAAGATTTCAGAAGCATTTGAACATATAAAACCGGAAACAGTTGGAAATACAAGAGAAATTTTAATATCAGAACTTTCTGGTAAAAAGTCCATTATTTTAAGGGCAAAGGAATTTGGTATTAATTTAGAAACTGATTTAGAATGTGTAAACAAGATCCTAAATATAATACAGAAACTAGAGCATGAAGGCTATCAATTTGAAGCTGCTGACGGCAGTTTTGAGTTACTTGTTAAAGATATTGCTGGAGTTAAGAAGAAATTTTTTACACTTGATAGTTTTAGAGTTTTAAATGAAAAAAAAGAAAATGGAGAGATGATGTCTGAAGCAACAGTAAAGGTGCATATTGATGGAAATAGGATTATAGAGACTGCTGAAGGCAATGGTCCTGTACATGCTCTGGATGGAGCATTAAGAAAAGCAATTGGAAGTTGTTATCCAGATTTATCAAAAATAAAGCTGGCAGATTTTAAGGTTAGGGTACTGGATGAAAAGAAAGGAACAGGTGCGGTAGTTAGAGTTCTTATAGAATCTACAGATGGAGAAAAGAGCTGGGGAACTATAGGAGTATCTGAAAACATAATTGAAGCAAGCTGGCAGGCATTAGAAGATAGTATTGTATATGGATTAATGCATGTTGAAAAGAATAAATAATCACAGTTTTTTCCCCTAAACTATTTGGAGATGATAGTATCACTGAACAATAACAGTTAAAAATTTTAGATGTCAATTTTAAATTGACTATTGCAAATGTTTTTAATAGAATAATCAGAGTTTTATTATTCAACGATTAATAAGAGCTTGATCTATTAACATTATTTCATAATTATTGTCTACGAAAATAGGGGGTTTTGTGTCAAGTTTACTTCTAATTAGAATCATACCTTTTATAGGCTCATTGATTTCCCTGATACTGGCTATAGTATTTGCAAGTTTGGTACGTAAAAAGAACAGGGGCAATAAAAGGATGAGGGAAATATCTGATGCAATATTTATAGGCAGTAGGGCTTACTTAAATCAGCAGGCTAAAATTATGCTGATATTCTTTGGGGTAATTGCTGCTCTTTTGGGTGTTATGATTAAGTTTGGGTATCTACAGTTTGCATCTATACCTGCCTTTGCAACTGGTATGGGATTTAGCTTGCTTATTGGTTATATTGGAATGTGGATTTCTACTACTACAAATTCCAGAGTAACTCATGCAGCTAAAGAAAAAGGACTTGGAGAAGCTATGAATATTGCTTTTACAGCAGCATCTGCTTCAGGACTACTTTTAGCAACAGTAGTCTTATTTTACACAGCTTTCTGGTTTAATACCCTGTTCTGGTGGTATGGAAGGACTATAATTGACCAGACAGAAAACTTATACAATGTGGTAAAAATACTTATAACATTTACAATTGGTGCAAGTTTTGCAGCTTTTTTTATGAGAACAGGCGGTGGAATATTTACAAAAGCGGCAGACATGGGGGCAGATTATGTGGGCAAAGTAGAATCAGGTCTTAAGGAAGATGATTACAGAAACCCGGCTACTATTGCAGATAATGTTGGAGATAATGTTGGGGATGTAGGAGGAATGAAAGCTGATGCCTTGGAGTCCTGGGTTGGCTCTATAGTTGCTGCAGAATTTTTAGGATTTCTGGCATTTAAAAATTCTCCAATGATGCTAAAGAGCATAATTTTACCTATGATAATTGCTACATCAGGAGCAATAGCTTCTATTATTGCAATATTTATAATTAAGTTAATAATAAGCAGATATAGAAAAACAGCAAAGGTAAGTTTACTTACAGGGACAACATTGTCGGGTTTGTTTATTACTGTTATTGCCATAATAGCCATGTCTTATTTTATAATCAGATACATATTGGGTGCTGATTACAATTACTTATTCTATTCCTCAATTGGCGGACTTCTTGCTGGGTTTTTAATTGGTTTGTTTACACTATTATATACTGATGCAAGATATAGGCCTACCAGAAGTATTGCTGAAAGTGCTAAAACTGGTCCCGCAACTCTTGTAGTAAATGGCTTAGCAGTTGGAATGGAAAGCACCATACTACCAGCTTTAACTGTAATTGGAGTTATGCTTTTTAGTTTTTTTGTTTCTGGCGGTTCAACTGATCTTAAAATGGGATTATATGGTGTTGCCATTGCGGCGGTAGCTATGCTTTCTACATCACCCTTTGTTATTGCCATAGATGTTTATGGACCAATAGCTGATAATGCAGGTGGTATTGCGGAGATGGCTGAGCTCCCGCCAGAAGTTAGGAAAACTACTGATAAATTAGATGCAGTTGGAAACACAACAGCAGCTATTGGAAAGGGTATATTAATTGGCAGTGCGGCTATTACTGCTTTAGCATTAGGCCAGGCTTACTTTTCAAAAATAGAGCTGCTTAATGCGGATGTTGTTCTTAATTTTATGAAGGATCCAAAGATACTTGCGGGACTTTTTATTGGTGTTATTATACCTTTCCTTTTTGCCTCACTTCTAATTGGAGCAGTAGGCAGGGCAGCTAATAAAGTTGTTGTTGAGGCAAGGAAACAGATTAAGAGCATAATAGCAGGAAAATCAAAGGGTGATCCAAAAGCATTTATTACTATTGTAACCAGGGCAGCTCAAAGAGGTATAATTATTCCGGGAATAGCAATATTTGTTATCCCTATTATTGTAGGGATTTTACTTGGTCCAGGGGGAGTGATTGCATTAATAATTGGTACGCTTCTATCTGGGTTTGCACAGGCTATATTTATGGCTAATGCTGGTGGAGCAATGGACAATGCTAAAAAGAAAATTGAGGAAGAGGGCAAAAGCGGTACTTTGGAGCATGCTGCGTCTGTTGTTGGTGATACTGTTGGTGATCCATTAAAAGATACGGCAGGTCCTTCCATGAATATTTTAATTAAATTAATATGTGTTGTTTCTATAGAGACTGCAGTTCTTGTTGTTGATCTTTCAGGAAAATTGTTTCATCCCTGACCCGTAATTTAATAGATAAATAGTACTTATAAATAAATTAAATATATGTTATTTTTATCTATATGAGAAATGAGATAAATAAAATATTAGAGCAAGCACTGGATCAATATAAAAAAGAAAAAATAAATAAGAGAGATTTCATTTCTAAAATAAAAGAACTATATTTTGAAGATATTGGATTTGCAAAGGTGGATCATCACAGGATAATAAGAAGAGGTTTCCCTGAAGTAATATACGGCCACAGTAAAACTCCCAGGCAAATTTTAGAGATAGCAGAAAAAATATTTAAGTATTCAAAGATTTTACTTGTTACAAGAACTAATAAGGATACTTATAGGTTATTAAAAAAAAGCTTTAATAACTTAGAATACAACTCCCAGGCTAATATTATATTTACTCCTCTAAATATTTCAGATGATAAATTAAAGAAAGGAATAGCTGTAGTATGTGCAGGGACATCAGATATTCCAGTAGCTGAAGAGGCTTCTATAACAGCTTATCTTATGAAAAATAAAGTCAAGAAAATCTACGATGTAGGAATTTCAGGAATACACAGGTTGTTAAATTTTAAAGATGATCTTATAGGCTCAAATGTTATTGTGGTAATTGCAGGTATGGAAGGAGCTTTGCCAGGGGTTGTGAGTTCATTGGTAAGCTGTCCGGTAATTGGAGTTCCTACAAGTGTTGGGTATGGCGCTAGTTTTAACGGGATTGCTCCACTTTTAACTATGTTGAATTCCTGCAGTCCAGGAACAGCTGTGGTAAATATTGACAACGGATTTGGTGCAGGCTACACAGCAGGTATTATTAATAACAGGATTTATAAAAAATAGTGTTTTATACTTCTTCTATTTTAGATAAATTATTTCAAGTTACATCAAGTACTCATAAAAATAATTATACGTATTGAATTTTTTGCTGGAAATATTCTGTAAAATTTATGCAGTATATGTGTAATATTAACTAATATATATTATAATTATTGTAAGCTTGACCTATAAGTTAATTTTACTTTTTAAGTAGAATTTAAATATTTTAGCTAAAATACTGCAATTTAACAAAATTTTATTTTATTTTTAATTATGACAAATAAGAATTTTATTCATTTACATGTTCATAGTGAATACTCTATATTAGATGGTTCGCTTAGAATAGGTGAACTTATAAAAAAAGTTATAGAATACAACATGCCAGCAGTTGCTTTAACAGATCACGGTGTCATGTATGGAATTATTGAATTTTATAAAATTGCAAAAAAAGCAGGAATTAAGCCAATTATAGGTTGTGAAGTCTACCAGGCTCCTGGTAGTAGATGGGATAAGCGGTTGGAGAAAGGAAAAAGAGAAGATGCTTCTTTTCATCTGACGTTATTAGCTGAGAATAATAAGGGTTATCAGAATCTAATGAGGCTTGTTAGTCTAGGTTTTATTGAAGGTTTCTATTATAAACCGAGGGTAGATAATGAGCTTCTTAGGAGATACAGGGAAGGAATTATTGCGTTAAGCGGATGTATTAGCGGTAAGATCCCTAAATTAATCCGGGCCGGTGAGGAAAATAATGCAAGAAAAGCATTGGAAGAGTATATTGACATTTTTGGGAGAGATAACTTTTATTTAGAACTTCAGGATTCTGGGATTCCAGAACAAAAAGATATTAATAAAGCATTACTGGGATTATCTGAAAAATACAGTATACCGGTAGTAGCTACTAATGATGTTCATTACATAGATAAGGAAGATAGTAAAGCTCATGATGTATTACTCTGTATTCAAACTGGCTCTACCATAAATGAAAGTAATAGACTAAGATTTCCAACCCAGGAATATTATTTTAAAACTTATGACCAAATGAAAGGGATTTTTGCTGATTTTCCATATGCTTTAGAAAATACAGTTGAAATAGCTAACCGGTGCAATGTGAATTTAAAATTAAATTTAAATCTGATGCCGCCATTTGAAGTCCCGGAATCTTATACCCCTGAAAAATATTTAAAAGAATTATGTTTTAAAAGTGTGAGAAATAAATATAAAAAAGTAACAGCAGAGGTTGAAAATAGACTTAAAAGAGAGCTTGGTGTTATAGAAAAAATGGGATTTGCAGAATATTTTCTTATTGTATGGGATTTTGTTAAGTTTGCTAAGAAAAATAATATAAGAGTTGGGCCTGGCAGAGGTTCTGCTGCAGGGAGTATTGTATCATATGTCCTAGATATAACTGGTATTGAACCGTTAGAGTATGGATTATTATTTGAGAGGTTTTTAAATGAAGAAAGAAAAAGCATGCCTGATATTGATATTGATTTCTGTTATGAAAAAAGGGATAAGGTTATAAAATATGTAACACAAAAATATGGAGAGAAAAGAGTAGCACAGCTTATTACATTTGGGACTATGGCAGCAAGACAGGCTATCAGGGATGCAGGAAGAGTTTTAGAAGTGCCATATGCTGAAGTAGATAAAATAGCAAAGATGATACCTATGGAATTAAATGTGACAATTAATAATTCTTTAAATTTAGTTCCTGACTTGAAGGAAATGTATAATAGTGATGAAAAAGTAAGAGAAATAATAGACACAGCAAAATCTCTTGAAGGGATTGTTAGACAGGATTCAATTCATGCTGCAGGAGTAGTGATATCTTCTGAGGATTTATACAATTATACTCCTATCCAGAGAAAGGGAGATAGCGATATAGTTACCCAATACAAAATGGAGGATATCCAGGAAATTGGGCTGCTGAAAATGGATTTTCTTGGATTAAGGACTTTATCTCTTATTGACAAAACATTATTTTTAATTAATAAAACAAAAAATGAAGATATAGATATTAGTACTATTAATATTAATGATAAGAAAACATTTGAGATGCTTAGTAACGGTGATTGTCTTGGGGTATTCCAACTTGAAAGTTCAGGAATGAGGGAGCTTGTTTTAGATTTAAAACCTTCGAAATTCGATGATCTTGTTGCACTTCTTGCATTATATAGGCCGGGACCGTTGCAGAGCGGAATGGTCAGTGACTTTGTTGAAACTAAAACCAAGAATAAAAAAATAAAATATTTACACCCCAGTTTGAAACCAATTCTGGAAGAAACATATGGGATAATTCTTTATCAGGAACAGGTTATGACTATAGCTTCTGAGCTGGCTGGGTTCAGTATGTCGGAAGCAGATATACTTCGGGGAGCTATAAGCAAGAAAAAAAGGAGGTTACTTGCAAAACAAAAAGATAAATTTATGGATGGAGCAAAAAATAAAGGAATAATTGATGAAAATACTGCTAAGAAGATATTTGAACTAGTAAATCATTTTGCTGAATATGGCTTTAACAAATCTCATAGCACAGCTTATGCAATGATATCCTACCAAACAGCGTATCTGAAAACTAATTATCCTGTTGAGTTTATGGCAGCGCTTTTAAGTATAAGAATGGGCAGCCAGGAAAAAGTAGCACAATATGTTAATGAAACTAGAAGACTGGGCATAGAAGTACTTCCCCCAGATATAAATGAAAGCTTTAAAGATTTTACTGTAATTGGAAATTCTATAAGATTTGGTCTTTCTGCAATTAAGAATATAGGATCAAATGTTATTGAAGTAATAGAGAAAGATAGGAAGATTAATGGTAAATTTCTTAGCTTTGTAAATTTTTGCAAGAGAGTTAAAAGCAATGTTTTAAATAAAAAAACTATTGAAAGCCTGGTAAAAAGTGGAACCTTTGACTCTTTAGGACGGAGTAGAAAGTTTTTACTAGAGAATTTTGAAAAAATTATAGAAGAGACTTTAAAGATTAGGAGAGATAAAGAGAAGGGACAATTTTCTTTGTTTGACAATGGTAACGATAGTGAAGATTTTTTAATAATCAACGGAGCTGCTAATAGTGAAAATGAAAATGATGAGTTTCCTCAGAAGGAGTTATTAAATTTTGAAAAAGAAATGCTGGGTCTTTATGTTTCAGGACATCCTATGACTGAATTTAAAGAAATATTTTCAGGGCTAACTCCAATTGAAAGACTTTCAGTAGAAAAAGACAAATCAATACAAAATATTGGAGGAGTAATATCCAAGATAAAGTCTATATTTACCAAGAATGGACAATTAATGTATTTCTTAGATTTAGAAGATTTAAGTGATAGTATTGAGGTGATAGTATTCCCGACAGTATTAGAAAAATGTAAAGAAAATTTAATAGAGGATAAAATAATTAAGATTAAAGGTAAATTAGATAAGAAAGAGGACAAGACAAAATTGATAGCTATTGAAATTGAAGATGTTAAAGAATTTAGTGGAAACATAGAAAAGATTGGGGAAGATAATAAGAATATTCAATATTATAAGAGAAGTGAAAAAGATTCAGTAAAAAGCTTTAAAAATAAAGATAAGATTATTTTTACTATAAAGAGGGTTGATTTGGATAGGAAATTAGTAAATAGATTATATGAATTAATTAAGAAGAATCGTGGGGATTCTCAGGTGGAGTTACAAATAATTGATGAAAATAGTAAAGAACTGAAGAAAAAATATTCTTTACCTTCTAATTATATGGTAGATTTAAATTCTGATTTTTTTAAAAAATTACAGGTGTCTTTTCATGATAAAGTTATGTGGGAATAATATAAAAATAGTACCATAACAGAAAGGGGTTATTTTGAAAGATGTAAAATTTGCAGTTATGGGTGCTGGGAATGGCGGGAAAGCTATAGCAGCACAATTAGCTATAAATGGGTTTGAAGTTAATTTATATAATAGAACTTATTCTAGAATTAAACCTATTGCTAAGATGAAAGGGATAGAGCTTGAAGGTGAGGTAAAAGGTTTTGGAAAATTAAATATAATATCCGATAGTGTTAAAGAGGTAATAAAAAATGTAGATGTAATAATGGTTGTAGTTCCTGCTAATGCCCATAGATTTATTGCTGAAAGATGCGCTCCTTATTTGAAGGATGGGCAGATCGTAGTTTTAAATCCTGGAAGAACTTGTGGAGCTTTAGAGTTCTTAAACGTGTTAAAAGAAAAAGGGAATAATAGAGATGTAATAATTGCTGAAACTCAAACATTTATATATGCTAGCAGGGGCATGGGTCCAGCTGAAGCAAAGATATTTAGAATAAAAAAAGCCATACCAGTTGCGGCAATACCAGCAAGAAGGACTGAAAAAGTGGTTAAAGCATTAAACAAAGCTTTACCAGAGTATATCACTGCTGGAAGTGTTATTGAAACGAGTTTTAATAATATGGGTGCTGTTTTTCATCCATCTATTACTATATTGAATGCAAGCAGAATAGAATCTACACTGGGGAATTTCCAATTTTACATTGAAGGCGTTACTCAATCGGTAGCAAGAATTCTGGAAGCTGTGGACAAAGAAAGGGTGAAGGTTGCACATAAATTGAAATGCAAAAATGTTTACTCTGCAATTGACTGGCTATCAATGGCATATGGTGTAGTAGAGGATAATATATTTGATGCGATGCATAGTAACCCGGGTTATGTAGGTATAATGGCTCCCAGAACAACAAATCATCGGTATATAACAGAAGATATTCCTATGAGTCTTGTACCTATTTCTGAATTTGCCAGGTTCCTTAAAGTAGATACACCTGCTATTGATTCATTAATAAACATTGCTAATGTAATATTTAAAAAGGACTTCAGGAAGACAGGCAGGAATCTACACAGATTAGGTCTGGATAATTTAAATTTAAAACAGATTAGAAATATTTTAATTGAAGGGAAAGCTTAGAGTATAACTTAAAGGATAAAACTATGAAGAAAATCTTAGGTGCATGTATAGGCAGCTGTGTTCATATTGCTGGTATATTAAACTTTTTATCTATTGCGGAAAGACTTGGTTACAGAACTAAATTTTTAGGTTCAGCACTGGATATTGATATCTTGGAAAAAGAAGTAAAAAGATTCAAACCTGATATCATAGGTATTAGTTACAGGCTTTCTCCTGAAAGCGCTCTTCCTGTGTTCAAAGAATTAAAAGATAAATTAATGGTAAAAGAGAATAAGAAAGTGGTGTTTTTGCTTGGTACTACAAAACCTGTTGCAGAAATTGTAAAAAAGTTAAATGTCTTTGATATAATATTTACAGGTAGTGAAAGCAAGGAAGATGTTGAAAATTATCTGAAACAGAAGAAAGTAGATAGATCTAGTGCAATCCCTCCGCAGAGTCTTATAGAAAGGATTAATTACAGGAAACCATTTCCGATTCTGAGACATCATTTTGGCAGACCAACCCGGGAAGAAACATTAAAAGGAATAAAAGAAATTTCTCTAAGTGAAATGATTGATGTAATTTCTATAGGGCCTGATCAGAATACACAGGAATTTTTTTTCCATCCTGAAAAAATGAATCCCAAGCAAGATGGAGCAGGTGGAGTTCCTTTAAGGAGCGAACAGGATTTTAAAAATCTTTACAAGGCATCAAGAGTTGGGAATTATCCATTACTTAGATGCTATAGTGGAACTAATGATATAGTTAAGCTTGCTAAAGTACTTATTAATAATATTAACAATGCATGGTGTGCTGTACCTCTCTGCTGGTATAATGAGATTGATAATCGGAGCGGACGCAGGCTTGAAGAGTCAATAGCAGAAAATCAATCTGTTATGAAGTGGCATGCTGAAAGAAATGTTCCTGTTGAAGTTAATGAATCTCATCACTGGAGCCTTAGGTATTCACCTGATTCTATTGCGGTTACGGCAGCTTACCTTGCAGCTTATAATGCAAAAAAAATGGGAGTAAAAGTGTATATTTCCCAGTATATGTTTAATACTCCTCCAGAAACTTCTTTTACAATGGATCTTGCTAAAATGCTTGCAAAACAACAGTTAATAGAATCATTGCATGATGATAATTTTGTAAGCCTTAAGCAAACAAGAACAGGATTGTACAGTTTACCTGCTGATTTTGATGAGGGGAAGGGTCAATTAGCTTCCTCAACAATACTTCAGATGCAGCTTAATCCAGATATAGTTCATGTTGTAGCATATTGTGAGTCAGACCATGCAGCCAAACCAGGTGATATTATAGAATGCTCAAAAATTGTCAGTAAGGCAATAGAGAATTATCTATATGGATGCCCTGATATGAAATTAGATAAGAAAGTAAGTAAAAGAAAAGATCAATTGATATCGGATACTAAATTAATTTTAGAAAAAATAAAGCAATTGGATATAAATAATGAATATGCTGATCCATTAATAGCACCTGAAATTATTTCAAAGGCAATAAAAATAGGAATACTTGATGCTCCACACCTGCAGGGAGTAAAAGCAGCATGTGGTAAAATTAGGACGTTGTTTGTTGATGGTGCATGTGTTAGTGTTGATAAAGATGGTAAGCTCATTAGCGAAGAAGAAAGACTTAGTAAGCTGTGATTAGATTAATAATTTATAATGTTTATAATACTCATAAAGTGAGATTTTAAATTAAATTTATTTATGACTGGTATAATGCTTTTTATATTAGAATATAGAGGAAATTATGTTTGAAAATAAAGACGATAATTTAATAGTAAAACTTCCTTTTGGATTTAGAGATATATTTCCTATTGAAGCTGAAGAGAGAAAGATAATAAGAGGGATAATCAGAAAGGAATTTGAGTTGTGGAATTACGGGGAAGTCAAAACTCCTGCTTTAGAATTTACAAAAAACATTGCTGCTGGAGTTGGAAAAGATTGGAAGAATAAATTAATTAGTTTTTTTGATACTGACGGTGATTTAATATCTTTAAGAGCTGATATGACAATTCCAATTGCCAGACTCGCGGGGATGAGATTAAAAAGAGAGCAGCTACCAGCAAGATTTTATTATTTTGCAAATTCTTTCAGACAATCTGGAGTACAAAAAGGGACAAAGAGGGTTTACAATCAGGCAGGATTGGAGATTATTGGTTCTTCAAGTTTTGTATCAGATATAGAGGTTTTAACTATTTTAATTAATACATTAAGGAAATTAGGACTAAAAAATTTTAAAATAGGTATAGGGCATATCCAACTAATAGATGGATTATGCAGTTGGCTTAACCTCAGTAATCCGGATAGAGAGTTTATAAAAAATAATCTTGTTTTAAATAATATGGTAGCAATTGAAGTTTTTTTAAACAATTTAAATAGGGAAAAAGCTAAGATATTTCTAAAGGCAATAAAGCCTGAGCAAGATATTAGAAAAATTGAGAGTTTGATTTCAAATATCATTGAAAAAAAGGTTAAAGAATGTTTTGATTATTTAAAAAAAGTGTATAATATCTTAGATCAACTGGGATACAGTAAATATTTAATAATAGATCTAAGCATAATCAGGGAATTTAATTATTATACAGGATTGTTATTTGAGGTTTATTCTCCTAAAATAACTGATTTATTAGGTAGTGGCGGGAGATATGATGGGCTTATAAAGAAATTTGGCCTGGATGTACCTGCGACTGGATTTGCAATGGATATTGATTTAATACACAAATCTATTGGGCGTTCTAAATTAGATAGGACCAGAAGAAGAGTAAAAGCAATATTATTTGGGGATGTAAATAATTGCTTTAAATTAATTCAAATTGCAAATAAACTGCATGACAGCAAAATATCTGTACTGTTGTGTTTTGGTAAAGATGTTAATTTAGAAAAAATAGAAAAAGAAAAAAAATACAGTTATGTTTATAAAGTAGAATCTGACTTAAAGAACATTACTATTATAGATTTAAAAAATAATAAAAAGCAGTTAAAGAAAGTAAATGATTTTTTAAAAGATTAGAAATGGAATAAAATCAAAATGAAATATAAGCTTAGCATAGTGATTCCAAAAGGTTATTTATTTAACGATTGTGTGAATATATTAAAAAGTGCTGGCTACGATATTAGTAATTTAAAAGAGGATAGTAGAAAACTTATTATATGTTCTGAGAAAGATTTAATAAGATATATTATAGCTCGCCCGATGGATGTTCCTGTATATGTCGAACATGGTGCTTGTGATATTGGGTTTGCAGGAAAAGATGTCCTTGAGGAAAAGGAAAGTAATGTATTAGAATTTTTAGATTTAAAGAGCGGGATATGTAGAGTAATAGTGGCAACCTTAAGGGAAGGTATTGAAAAAGTAAAAAACCACTATGAGCATTTTGGGTCAATAAAGGTTGCAACCAAATATCCTAATATTGCAAGGAAATTTTTTGATAAAAAAGGAATGCAGGTAGAAATAATTAAATTATATGGATCTGTTGAGCTTGCACCTCTGCTGGGTATTGCTGATGAAATACTGGATATAACAGCTACAGGAAGGACACTTCGAGAAAATAATCTGGTTGAAATGGAAAGTGTTATGGTTTCAACTACCCGGCTTATAGTAAATGCAGTTAGCTATAGGTTAAAACATGAAGCAATAGATGATTTCATTGGAGATATTCAAAAAGTGGAAAAATAGAATAAGTTATAAATTATATGGTTTTTTAGTATGATTGACAGGGTCGAAAAAATATTTAATACAACACGATTACAAATTTATAAATATAATAGGAATGTAGGAAATGAAAAGAAAAGAAAAAATAATTAGAAAAACTAAGGAAACTAATATTGAGCTAGAATTTAATCTGGATGGGAATGGCAGTACTAAAATAAAGACTCCTGTACCTTTTTTTAATCATGTTATTAAAAGTTTTGCAAAGCATGGAAGTTTTGATTTAAAACTTATTGCAGATGGTGATATAGAAGTTGGGTGTCATCATTTAATAGAAGATATTGGGATTTGCCTGGGCAAGGCAATAGCAGGGTGTTTGGAAGATAAAAAGGGGATCAGGAGATTTGCGCACATAATACTGCCAATGGACGAGGCAGAAATTACTATTTCAATGGATATAGGGGGAAGGGCATATCTGAGATATAATGTTGATCTTGAATATGAAAAATTGGAGAATTTGGAAACTACAATAATTAAAGATTTTTTCTGCTCATTAGTTAATAATAGTTTTATTAATCTTCATATTAATAAGAATGTTGGCTTGGATTCGCATCATATAATTGAAGCAATATTTAAAGCTTTTGGAATAGTACTAAAAAGTGCAACCCGCATTGCTGGTACGGATAGCATACCTTCAACCAAAGGTGTAATATAGCCCAATGTACATAGTGATAATAAATTACAATATGGGCAATATTAAAAGCGTGGAAAATGCTTTTAGAAAAATAGGGGCTGAAATTAAAGTCACTAGTGATCCTGAAGTAATAAACAGATCATCTGCTATTGTTCTTCCTGGAGTAGGTGCTTTTAAGGATGCGATTAATAATTTAAAAGATTTAAAATTACTTGATGTAATAAAAGAAAATATAAATAAGAAATTGTTCTTAGGTATTTGCCTTGGAATGCAGCTTTTGTATGAGTATAGTATGGAAGATGGTAAAAGTTGCGGGCTTTCTATATTAAAAGGCTTTGTTGGTAAAATACCATCGGTTGTAAAAGTTCCTCATATGGGGTGGAATCAAATAAAGATTATAAATAAAAACAATAAGTTATTATCAGATATAGATAATGGTAAAAATTTTTATTTTATTCATTCATATCATATAATTCCTGAGAATAGAAATGTAATCAGTAGTGTTACGGATTATGGTATAGAAATAGTTTCAAGTATTGAAAAGGGAAATATTTATGGTTTTCAATTTCACCCTGAGAAAAGCAGTACAATCGGGTTGAAGATACTTAATAATTTTTGGAAACTTGTAAAGGAAAATTCTTAATGATTGTAATACCTGCAATTGATATTATTAATGGTTCATGTGTCAGACTCACAAGAGGCGATTATAATTTAAAGAAGAAATATTTTAGCAATCCTTTAAAAGCTGCCCAACAATGGAAGGATAAAGGAGCTAGCTGGCTGCATATTGTAGATTTAGATGGAGCAAGGATTGGAACTGTAAAAAATCTAAATATTGCTGAAAAAATAAAGCAAAATATTGATATAAAAATACAGTACGGAGGAGGCATAAGGGATATAGGAATATTGAAGGAAGTTTTAGGAAGTGGTGTTGATAGAGCAGTCCTGGGCACTAAAGCAATAGAGGATAAGCAATTTCTTAAAACTGTTATAGAAGATTTTAAAAATAAAACAATTTTAAGCCTTGATTATGGAAAAGATGGATTAATTTTTAAAGATGGATGGCAAAAAGGTACAGATATTAAATTGTTTGATTTTGCAAAAGAGCTTGAAGTATTAGGAGTAAAGGAAATAATTATTACAGATATTTCCAGAGATGGAACACTGAAGGGGAGTAATTTTGAATTTATAAAAAAATTACTGGAAAATTTGAGTCTTGGAATAATTGTTGCAGGAGGAATATCTACTATAGGTGATATAACTAATATAAAAAAGCTTGAAAAAAAAGGAATTAAAGGAATAATAATTGGGAAAGCCTTATATGAAGGTAAAATAGATTTAAAAAAAGCTATAAAGATTGGAATAGGACAATGATTACTAAAAGAATTATACCATGTCTTGATGTAAATAAAGGAAGAGTTGTTAAAGGAGTTAGTTTTATTAATTTAAAAGATGCAGGCGACCCTGTAGAATTAGCTGCTTATTATGACAAGCAGGGTGCTGATGAGATTGTATTTCTGGATATCACTGCATCACATGAAAAGAGAAAAACTATTATTGAACTTGCCAGTAAAACTGCTGAAAAAGTGTTTATTCCTTATACAATTGGCGGTGGTATAAGTGAAATAGAGGATATAAGGGAAATACTAAAAAAGGGTGCAGATAAAGTTTCTATCAATACAGCAGCAGTGGAAAACCCATCTCTTATTAAAAAATCTTCAAAGATTTTTGGAAGCCAGTGCATAGTAGTTGCAGTTGATGCTAAATATAGGGAAAATGATTTTTGGGAAGTATACATTCATGGCGGAAGAACTCCTACTGGTAAAAATGTGACAGACTGGGTGGCAGAAGTTGAACAGTTGGGCGCTGGAGAGATTTTACTGACAAGTATGGATAGGGATGGAACTAAGGATGGATACGATATTGAACTTACCAGTGCAGTAACTTCTGCTGTAAATATTCCAGTTATTGCTTCAGGTGGTGCAGGGAATTTAGAACACTTAAGGGATGTTATAAAGCTTGCTAATGCTGATGCGGTTCTAGTGGCTTCTATTTTTCATTATGGAGAATATACTATTAGGCAGGCAAAAGAATTTTTAAAATCGGAAGGGATAAATATCAGGATTTAATCTAAGAGATATTTAATAGGAAGGGTCTGAAATTAAAGTTTATAGCTTAGGTATGAAAATATTTGCCGGAAAATATTAATGATTATTATTTTGGTATAATGTATTATAAAAAGGTATAAAAAAGTAAATTTTTATACCTTTATTAAATATTTAAATGGAATATAAAAGTTAATAATAAAAGCAGCAGCAGGATGGATAAAAAATGGATAAAAATAGCAGCATGATCAGTAAAACGAAAAAAGTAAATAAAAAATTAATTCCTGCAATTATTCAGGATTTTAAAACAAAAGAAGTATTAATGCTTGCATACATGAATAAAAAGTCACTTGAGAAGAGCATACAGACAGGAGCGACATGGTTCTGGAGTAGAAAAAGAGACAGGCTCTGGAACAAGGGGGAGACATCAGGTAATTTTCAAAAAATAAAACAAATAAAATATGATTGTGACAGCGATACTTTATTGGTAATTGTTGAGCAAATTGGGAATGCGTGCCATACAGGAAATAAGAGCTGTTTTTACAGGGAATTGAATGAGAAAAAAGGAGATTTAGAGAAATTAAATTTTACAGAATTGGGTTCTAATAACGAAAATATTCTAAATGAATTATATAGGGTGATTTCAAAAAGAATTAAAGAGAAGGCAGAGAATTCTTACACATATTCCTTACATGAGAAAGGGCTGGACGAAGTAATAAAAAAGTTTGGCGAGGAAAGTATAGAGATAATTTTATCAGCCAAGCATCAGGAAAAGAAAAAAGTTATCTATGAAATTGCTGATCTTATGTATCATTTGATAGTTTTAATGGTAGAAAGGAAAATAACTTTGGTGGAAGTGTTTGAGGAATTAGAATCCAGGAGAAAATAAGGGGAAAATGATATGGAAAATATTAAAAGGATAGCGCTTCTTACAAGTGGCGGGGATTCATGCGGTATGAATGCTACTATAAGGGCGGTTACTAGATATGCTATATATAATAATTTAGAGGTTATAGGATTTTATGAAGGATACAAAGGTTTACTTAATAATGATTATAAAATGTTGGATTTAAACTCTGTTGGTGGAATTGTTGATAGAGGCGGAACTATTCTTTATTCAGCAAGGTCAGAAGAGTTTAAAACAAGGAAGGGATTGCAAAAAGCAGTAGAAAATTTGAAGAAGAATGAGATAGATGGTCTTGTAGTTATTGGCGGTGATGGAACATTTAGAGGGGCACATGATCTTCATAATATGGGAGTGAAAGTTGTCGGTATTCCTGCAACTATAGATAATGATATTCCTGGGACTGATTACAGCATAGGATTTGATACTGCACTTAATGTTATTATTGATATTATATCTAAAATAAGGGACACTGCCTCTTCACATGATAGATTATTTGTAGTTGAAGTAATGGGAAAACAATCAGGAATTATTGCTGTTAATGCAGGTGTTGCATGTGCTGTTGATTATATAATTATTCCTGAGATTGAAGTAGATCTGGCTCAGATTGCGAATAATATTAAGAATCACAGGGAAAGTAAAAGACACATCTTAATTTTAGTTGCTGAGGGTGCAGCAAAAGCTAGTGATGTAGCATCCTCGATAAAATTATTAGCTGGCCATGAAGTTAGAGTCTCAGTATTAGGTCATATTCAAAGAGGAGGTTCTCCTTCAGCCATGGACAGAATACTTGCAGCTAAGTTTGGAAAGAAGGCAGTAGATTTATTGATAGAGGGCAAAAGTGACTACATGACTGTTATTAAAGCAATGAAGGTGGATGCCTGTCCTATAGATTATATGTTTGACAATAAGAAGGAAATTAACAAAGATCTGTATAAGTTGGCTCATATACTATCTTTGTAAAGCCTTTTTAAAGTATTTCATACTTAGAAACTTTAATGGTGCCGAAGGTCGGGGTCGAACCGACACGAGCCTTGCGGCCCACTGGATTTTGAGTCCAGCGCGTCTGCCAATTCCGCCACTCCGGCACGCTAAAAATAATACAATTAATCATGTTTATAATCAAGGAGGTAGGTAAATGACTATTAAGGAATTGGTTTTTAATTCAATAAAGCGTAAATCAATAGATAAAATACCTCTTATGTATAGAGGTGAACCAGCAATGAATGATAAGCTGATAAGATATTTTAATCTTAAGAACCTAAAGGATGATTGGGAAAAATTAACAGTAATGCTTGGAGCTGATTTTTATTCTGATGGCGAGACACTTGGAGGGTTCACAACTTACTTTCCAAAATACATAGGTCCTGGATTTGATACTGTTTTTGAGAGCAACCACTTTAATGTATGGGGGATTAAGCCAGTTTATATTTATGCAGGAGGGAGTAGAGATCTAGGTATGACGATAAATCCTCCATTGGATGATTTAAATGATATTGATGATATTAGGAACTATAATTATCCAAAACTGGAATGGTTTGATTTTACTGTGTACAAGAACAATACTGAACAAATTGAGTTTGAAAGTGAGGATCAACAGGATGAAATTAAAATTAGTGAGTTTAAAAGATCTAATAAATATTTTTTAAACACAGCTTTTATGAATAGTATATTTATGACCTCTATCTATATGAGGGGTGTAAATAAAATGCTTATGGATCTTGTATTAAATCAGAAATATGCTGAAATATTAATTGGCAATATTGGTGAGTTCATGCTTGAATTTTGTAAAAAAAATTTAGCAGGCGTTGGAAAATTCATAGATTTGTATGGTATATGGGATGATATTGCTACACAGGACTCATTAATGATAAGTCCTGATATCTGGCGTAAATTTTATAAACCATGGGATAAAAAGATAATTGAAGTAGCAAAAAGCTACGACCTTCTTGTTATGTTTCATATTTGTGGAAATTGTACCGATGTGATTCCAGATTTGATTGAAATGGGTGTAGATATGTTAGATCCTGTTCAGGTATCTGCGAAGAATATGGAAATAAGTGGGTTAAAAAAACAATTTGGGAAGGATATAACATTTCATGGTGGGCTTGATAGCCAGCAGCTTTTATTGTTTGGAAATACAAAAAAGATTAAAGATGAAGTAAATAGGATAAGAGAAATATTTGGTAGTGATGGAGGAATAATACTTGGACCATCTCACTATGTTACACCAGATATACCAATAGAGAATGTACTGGCAATTTATAGGTAAATTATAGTATTTTTTGAGAGTATGATAATTTCTTTTTAAGATTATATATAAAATAAGATTTTGCTGTATAATTAATCAGTTAATATATAAAGCTTCAAAAATAT
>JACKQG010001598.1_pt1 | contig 31010 bp, 32 predicted proteins | sample 8237621 | NCBI WGS metagenome assembly JACKQG01 (sample SAMN15677084, study PRJNA649215) | marine metagenome | biome: marine; feature: Black Sea; material: saline water; isolation source: suspended particulate matter (SPM) from the Black Sea western gyre | collected 2013-06-09/2013-06-10 | depth... | reverse complement strand
GTACCAAGTTTCAGATATGGAAGATTGTGAGTTCCCAAGCACCGCCATTGCGCCAAATTGGCTGGAGTAGTTGCTAATTTGTGAGCAGTCTCTTTGGGAGTAAGTAATTTGCACATGCTGACATTCCTTTCAGGGATTTACCCTGTTTAGAAGCCTACCCAAATAAGGGCTGTCAACATTATCCACCAGAATAGGGGGTGCTATAGTTCGGCTATGTTTTGGTGTCTACCCGTTTGTCAGTAGCGCACCAGAACCCTACGCAATTAATTATAATGTAGTGTATATGAGAAAGTAAAGCTTTTGTTCTATGTTTGTTCTGTTTTATTATCCCCGCAACTGAACCACATTTGATTCGTCACCATCACTTTCTGACCGCTTATTTTCCTCTTTCTTGCTTACCTTAACTTGCTCCTCGATATAGTCCGCAACTTTGTTAATAGCCTCTCTCAAGGTTTCAACTTCCGTGTGGATATATCCAGCTGTTACATCGCTTGTCATAGTGTGGTTGGTCAACCTATCAATCATGGTCTTAGGTATCCCTACAGCCTCACAAATCGTTGTGAAGGTGTGTCGTGCCATATGGGGACTGAAGTGAAAACCAAGTTTCTTGTTCAAGGAAGCTATCTGCAACTTGGGTCTGCCATGGAATGAATCTCGCTTTATAGCTGGGAACATAAACGGTAATAACTCTTCCCCCTCTTCTAACCGCTCTACAGCGTCCCTCTTAAGTCTCTCAATCTCTGGCAGTAGAATTTTAGGGATAGGCAATTCATGATCTGTATGGTTTTTGGTATCTCTTTGCACAATCAAACCATTATCCAGATCCACATCACTCCACTGGATTTTATAAGTCTCTGTGATCCGAAACCCCATGAAAAGAAACATTTTGAATGCAACTCTGTGCATTGCTGGCTCTAGCTGATCAACAGCACTCAACCACTCGCCTAGTTGCTTTGGGCGAATTATGTCTGTCCTTCTACGCTCCTTGTGCCACAGCCTGCCGGCACTGAGAACAGCCACAGGGTTATGATTAATTGCTTTCTTAGTGATTGCGTAGTTCAGCACTGCCCTCAACGGTCTAAATGCGCCATTCGTTGCAGTCTTTCCCCTCTTGGTTAACTTCTTGTGCCTAGCCAGAACCATGCTCTCTGTAATCTGTGAAGCTGGTTTCTTCAACCATTCCTCAAAACCCCACTTTATTTTTCTCTTATAGTCAGTAACAGTAACTGACTCTAAAGCATGATCCTCAAGATACGAGTCAAGCAACTCCTGCAAAGTTTGAGTTTTAGCCCTTGATAACCTCTTCTCTTCAACAGGATCAATCCCCTTATTGAGATCAGACAGAATATCCTTGGCACGATTTCTGGCGTCGTCAACAGTGATGTCCGTGAAGTTTCCTATCGTCACCCTCTTGGTTGCACCTTTCGAGTCTTTCTTCACCACTGCAAAACTTTTATTACCCGTAGCAGACACCCTCAAGATTAGCTTTGGTTGCCCTTGGTCATGATAGACATCCCTTGCACCCTTCTTTTCTGGAGGCTGAATAGCCCTAACCCTAGATTGCGTGAAATTGAATTTATTCGCCATATTAGTCCTTCAAAACAGTAAAACACTGGTGAAATGATCATTATTTTCTGGGGCAACCTCGGGGCAACCTTGAAAATAGATATGAACTAATATAGGGTGATATACAGTGAATGTCAACATACCTTACATACATGCGGTTTCCGCATATATACACGACAATATACTGTTTTTACATGCGTGGTATATACAATGGAAAAGGAACTGTTAATCCTTGGGTCACAAGTTCGAGTCTTGTCGGGGGAGCCATATAAAAAGGAGTTACGATTAGCGTCGTAACTCCTTTTTTCTTTATCCAATATATAGCCACAAACATGTGGATATTAGAATAACCTGATGATGAGGACAGGTAAATATTGGCAGGTTCACAGCAAAACAATAAGTTACAAACAACTTTAACTTCTGGAAAATTTATTTATAGATTAACCTAAATTCAGCAGGTTACACCAATTTTATGATTTGAATTATTGTTCGATTTTGTAAGCCCATAAGACAATAAGCAGAAACCGGCTTCTCCACAATAGCTGTTGATAAAGTTGTAGATAACTTAATTTTTTCATGATTGCCTGAGGCCATTTACACGCACCAGCTGATTGCCTGTTTTTTAAGCACAGGCAGTTTCTTCAGCTGCCCGGCTGACCTTTTTTTGATCTTCCTTTTGATGGTCTCCCTCTGCGCTTTGCACCTTGCTGTTTTTTCTTCCCGCCCGTTTTATCACCCCTCCTCTTGCGCGGAGGCTGATTTCCACTGTCCTCTCCACCAATACGGGAGATTTCCAGTTTTTGCCCACATACCCAGGTTTTTCTCAGCTCACGGAATATATCCCTGGGCATTCCCTCTGGTAGATCTACAGTACTGTATTGCTCATGAATCTCAACCTTGCCAATATCTTCATTAAAGAGACCTGCTACATTAGCAATGGCACCAACAATATTATCCGCTTTTACCTCATGAGCAGACCCAACTGCCAGACGGAAACGTTCTCTACCTGCTTGAAGAGGCTCCCTTCTGCTGCTCTCACGACGTTGTTTTTTACCCCTTTCTACTCTGCTATCAGCCCTCTCTCTAGAGCGGCCCTCGTGACGACTTTTTTCATTACGTCTCTTCCTCTCCTGGTTTTTTACCAGAAGCGGGGTATCCCCCTGAAACATATTTGCTAAAGCCGCCGCAATCTCAAGTGCAGGGATATCATGCTCGATACGGTATGACTCGATGATTTTTCCGTAAAACTCAAGATCTTCCTCTTTGGCTATGGTGTCTGTGATACGTTGTTTGAATTTGGCGATACGACGATCATTTATTACTTCATTGCTTGGAAGATCCATCTGCTCGATCTTCTGTCTGGTTGCACGCTCAATTGCATGCAGCATTCGTTTCTCCCGTGGGGCAATAAAGAGAATAGCATCACCCTTGCGTCCGGCACGCCCAGTACGTCCAATCCGGTGCACGTATGACTCCGTGTCGTATGAGACATCATAATTTATAACGTGGCTAATTCGTGGCACATCAAGTCCACGAGCAGCAACATCTGTTGCAACCAGGATATCCAGTTTTCCACTCTTTAGCTTGTTGATTGTCTGCTCACGCAACTTTTGTGGAATATCACCATTGATTGCCTCGGCTGCAAACCCTCTTGCAGACAACTTCTCGGCTATCTCTGTAGTTATAATTTTGGTGCGCACAAAGATGATGATTCCATCAGTCTCCTCCACCTCAAGGATACGAGTCAGGGCATCCATTTTATGTAACCCACTCACCATCCAGTAACGTTGGCGCACACTCTCAACTGTTGTGGTCTTTCCCTTGATACTGACCAGTGCTGGATCTTTTAGATATTTCTTGGCAATACGGCTGATGGCATTTGGCATTGTTGCCGAGAACAGTGCTGTCTGGTGGTTTTCAGGAAGCTGCTCCAGAACCCACTCAACATCATCAATAAACCCCATGCGTAGCATCTCATCCGCCTCATCAAGAACCAGACACTGTAGAGAGTTTAGTTTTAGACTACCCCGACGCATGTGGTCCATAACTCTTCCTGGAGTACCCACTACAACATGCACACCACGATCAAGCGCCCGCAACTGCTGACGGTAATCCTGTCCACCATAGATGGGGACCACATGAAACCCCTTTAACTGCTGAGCATAACGCTGAAACGCCTCGGAGACCTGAATTGCCAACTCCCTTGTAGGAGCCAACACCAGAACCTGTGGTTTGCGAAGCTTTAAGTCGATCCGTGACAACAGTGGCAGCGCAAAGGCAGCTGTTTTACCGGTACCGGTCTGTGCCTGCCCAAGAATATCACGCCCCTCAAGCAGCGGTGGAATTGCCTCTGCCTGAATTGGTGATGGTGATTCATAACCAATCTCGGTAATGGCTTTCAGCACAGCGGGGCTGATGCCCAGCGCATCAAACGCAGGCAACTCTTTGGTTTTGAATGTCATGGCTAGCGCCTCAAGAATAGCAGGAAGCGCTTATATTACCACAATGCATCTTTACTCACCTCGAAACCAGCAACGCATAGACCAATCAAGGTTGATCAGCCGTTAACCTTCAGGAACAATCAAGACTGATCTGCCCATGAAAGCACGGGGAAAATCATCCAAAATCATCACATCCATAGTCGGTGACGGTGCAGAAACCCTGTTGAAGAGCGCCGACCTGGCCATGTACCGATCGAAGAAGCGGGGGCACAACGGCTACGCCTTCTATACCGAGGAGATTGATTAGAACAGCATGCGGTGCAGGAATCTGGAGAAGCATCTGGCCGACTAGACTCAGTCACTGGTCTGCAACAGATAGATGGTAAGAACAGACCATCTTGCAATGTGCCTTACTGATTGATCCTGAAAATACTCAATCGCCCCTGACAAATAGCGCAATGGATTCCACATGGGCGGTATGTGGAAACATATCCATCACCCCGGCAGAGACCAACCTGTAACCTTGATTGTTCACCAACTCATCTGCATCACGAGCCAGGGTTGCTGGATTGCAGGAGACATAGACGATCCGTTCAGGCTGGATATGACCCATCTTCTGCACAATCTCCAGTGCGCCACTTCGTGGGGGATCCAGCAGAACCTTGTTGTAACGATCATTCAACCAGATGCCACCAGTCTCTTCATCCTGAAGATCGACAGCAAAGAATTCCGCATTCTCGATATTGTTGCGCTCTGCATTTTCTCGCGCACGCTGCACCAATGCCTCATCCCCCTCCACCCCGACCACATGACCTGCTGTTTTCGCAATAGGCAGGGTAAAGTTGCCTAAACCACAAAACAGGTCAAGCACCTCGTCTTGATCAGTCAGCTGCAACATCTCAATTGCAAGCGGCACCATCTCCTGATTGATTGCACTATTTACCTGAGTAAAGTCGGTTGGTAGAAAACTGTAATCAAGATCAAAGCTGTTCAGGTGATAGCTAAGCTCCACCTCATGGTCCCGGTTTAGTGGAGTAACACTATCAGGCCCCTTGGGTTGCAGATAGATATTGAGATCATGCTCCTTTCCAAATTTATCCAGCCGTGAGAGGTCTGCCTCAGAGAGCTGCTCCAGGTTACGAAAAACCAACAGGGACTGGCTATCATCACAAGCGACCTCAATCTGGGCTATCTTGTTACACCCGTCCATGGAGGTAATCAACTCACGAAGATCACCAATCCTCTCCCCCACCTCTGGAACCAGAACACTGCATGAGTCCATAACAGTCAGATAGCCGCTCTGTTTCTCACGAAAACCTACCAGTGCACCACCCTTCTTTGGGACATAACGTACTCCGAGACGCGCTTTGCGACGATAGCCGTGGGATGGTCCAGTAAGTGGTGACAACACGGATTCTGGTGCCACCTTACCAAGGCGCGAGAAGTTATCCAGAAGAGTCTGTTGTTTAAAGTTAATCTGTGCACCAGGCTCCATCTGCTGCAGAGAACAGCCGCCGCATCCATAAAAATGTGGGCATGGCGGCTCAACCCTGTCAGGTGATGATGTCAGCACCTCAAGCAGTGTTCCTGAATCAAAACTCCTGCGTCGGCCAGTCAGCCGGTAGCGCACCTCTTCACCAGGCAGGGTACCCGGAATAAAGACCACCTTCCCATCAGTATGGGTGATCCCCTTCCCGTCATGGGCAAGGGATTCAATAGTTGCCTGAACAGGCTCCTGGGGTAATGGTTTACGGCGTCTTCTGCCCATAAGGTAACTCTCGAGAAATTTTAAGCGCGAGAGTATATCACCAGCGAACAGTAACCCGGGATCTTAATCCCAGCCCTGAGTACAGTCCAGATTAACCCAAACCTGTTTCAACCCGGGAATGCCATCTTCCAACATAATGGTAAGTGGTGGACGCTTACTGAGATATTTATTGGTATGACGCAACCAGATGGCGCCACCTGCTCTGCTTCTTGGGAAATTATGAAACAGTGCATCACCAATTCCAATAAGGTGACGAACACGTTGCAACACACTCTGTTCATCCGGAATCGGTGTGCCATGCATGAACTGGGTAAGCATACGCTCCTTACCGTCAACCCCCAGCAGTCTCATCTGCTCTTTTTTGCCTATATCCCACTCTTTAAACAGGGACATAACACGACGTGCCAGAAGAACACGCGCTTCAAAATTGAACTCCAGATCTGCCTCATCACCCTGATTCATCCCACAATCCTATTCCATACTAATTTACTCAGGATTGTACAGGAAAACTACTCAGAAGGGAAAACTCCAGTAGATAGATAACGATCACCACGATCACAGATTATGGTCACAATGGTTGCATTTTTCACCTTGCATGAAAGCTCCAGTGCAGCCGCAACAGCCCCGCCTGACGAGATGCCACAGAAGACCCCCTCCTCAGCAGCCAGACGACGGGTCATCTCTTCGGCCGCATCCTGCGAGACATCAATAAGGCTATCCACTCGTGAGGCATCATAGATCTTTGGCAGATACTCTTCCGGCCAACGACGTATCCCGGGTATGCTTGATCCCTCTTGAGGCTGTACCCCAACAATCTGTACCGCAGAACTCTGCTTCTTCAAGTAGCGTGAAGTGCCCATAATGGTTCCAGTAGTCCCCATGGCACTCACAAAGTGAGTAACCTCACCGTCTGTATCACGCCAAATCTCCGGACCAGTCCCCTCATAGTGAGACAACGGATTATCCTGATTTGAGAATTGATCGAGAATCTTTCCTCTACCTTCTGCCTCCAGCTCTCGTGACTTGTCGATAGCTGCCTCCATACTACCCTCTGCCGGTGTCAGCACCAGCTCGGCGCCATATGCCTTCATTGATGATCTACGCTCAATGCTCATATGTTCCGGCATTACCAGGATCATCTTGTATCCCATGATTGCAGCAGCCATCGCCAGAGCAATGCCGGTATTACCACTGGTTGCCTCAATCAAGGTGTCGCCAGGCTTAATTTCATCGCGATCCTCGGCATGTTTGATCATGCTCAACGCAGGACGATCCTTGACTGAACCAGCAGGGTTGTTGCCTTCTAGCTTGATCAGAATTGTATTGTTACGTTGTCTGCTCTCTTCACCAGGAATACGCAAGAGCTGAACCATTGGCGTATTTCCTACTAGAGACTGCATCGTTTGGTACTTCATTCCTTCTCCATTATTACAAAGGCAACTGCATGTTCATGTTCATCAGAGATAGATATATGGGTAGCTGTGACCCCAAGCTGCCGCTGCTCCAGCTCTGCTCCACCAGACAGCAGTAACTCCGGCTTGCCCTTCTCTGTGTGGGTTACCTCAATATCCTGCAGTTTAATCCCGTCTCTAAACCCGGTCCCCAGAGCCTTGGCTGTCGCCTCTTTTGCGGCAAATCGTTTTGCCAAAAAATGTGCCTGAACCCTTTCCCCACACTGTTGAAATTCCAGCACCTCATCTTTTGAGAGAATTTTTTCAGCAAAACGATCCCCATGACGTTCCAGACTATCTCTGATGCGCTTCACATCAACCAGATCTGTCCCAATCCCGAGAATCATAAACTAGTTGCTACGTGCCTCAATCATGAGTCGCTTCATCTCTCTAACGGACTCCTCCAGCCCCTTGCCCAATACGGCATGGGCAACAATGGAGTGGCCAATATTTAACTCTACAATTTCCGGCAGTGCTGCAATTGACTGGACATTCTGGTAGTGAAGTCCATGACCTGCATTAGGCTGAATCCCTAGCTCCTTGGCAAAAATCACAGCTTCACGAATTCGCTCAAACTCCTCATCCTTCTCCCTCTGCTCCGTTGCATCGGCAAAGCGACCTGTATGGATCTCACAGACAGGAGCGCCAATCTCGGCAACCGCCTCAATCTGACGAGGATCAGGGTCGATAAATGGAGAGACCATGACACCTGCTGCGGCAAGTCGAGCCGCTGCATCCCTCATCTTCTCGATCTGTCCAGCTACATCCAGTCCACCCTCTGTTGTCAGCTCCTCTCGTTTTTCCGGGACCAGACAGCAGTCGGCAGGCCTGAATTCTTCGGCAATTGATATCATCTCCTCAGTCACTGCCATCTCCAGATTGATTTTAGTTTTGACGTGAGCAGCAACCTCTTCAAGATCACGGTCCTGAATATGGCGACGATCCTCACGCAGATGCATGGTAATCCCGTCTGCTCCTCCCCTTTCTGCCATAATTGCAGCCTCCATCACACTTGGATAGAGCGTCCCTCTAGCCTGTCGAAGGGTGGCAACATGATCAATATTTACCCCAAGCAGCAGGGTATTTTCATTACTCAATTCAGTGCTCCATATTGTGCTATCAATTTTCGACTCTCCAGCATATCGTTTGGCAGATGGTAATCAATTGCACTGCGTAGAAGATATTTGGCCTCCTGCATAACCCTCTTCTCAACCTTGCTCTCAGTCGTACGTAGCCACTCCAGGGTCTTTCCCATAACGGTCACAGCTTTTTCGTTAGAGGAAGAGAACGGCATCATTCCCTCTTCAGGGTGGTAACTATAGACCTGATCGGAGTGAATAGGTACACCTGCACAATCTATCTGCAAGTCAAAACCAAAACCTACAGCATTCAACAGCTGCACCTCAAAAGCACGCAATAGACACGCCTCATCACCACCACTATCCAGTGAGTGCAACAGCTCCCCATACTGTTCAAACAGTTTTACGTGGGGGTCGCCTCTATGAAGCAGACGTACCAGTAATTCATTAGCATACAACCCGCACAGTGTTCTTCTACCTTGCAATGAATATGATCGCCCCACAACCTCTGTACGATTCAAGGTATAAAGTTCACCTCGCCCACTCCAGGAGACCTGCAGCAGCGCAAACGGCTGCAGCTGTACAGAGAGTGGTGATCTACCTCTAGCCCCCCCACGTGTTGCCCCTCTGGCTACCACACTTACCCTGCCCTCATCATCTGTAAAAAGGTCAATAATTTGACTAGTATTACGAAAAGGTCGGGCATGCAATACAAACGCACGATGAAATTTATCTCGTGAGTTTCTGCTGGCCTCAGCCATCCTCTCTATACCCCAAACTATGCAGAGCACGATCATCATCTGACCAACCAGCTCTTACCTTGACCCATAGCTGTAGAAATATCTTTCTTCCCAACAACTCCTCCAACTCCTCTCTCGCCTCTTTGCCAACTGTACGTAGGCGTGCCCCCTTCTTGCCTATCACAATTCCTTTCTGTCCAGAACGCTCCACCCAGATAACAGCAGAGATATCGGTTAACTTGCCTGACTCCTTAAACTGTTCAATCTCTACTGTAAGTGCGTATGGCAACTCCTGACCAAGCTGTCGAGTCAGTTTTTCACGAATTCTCTCTGCCACCAGGAAGCGCTCACTACGATCAGTGATCTGATCTTCGTCATACAGATGAACCCCCTCAGGAAGCAGTGACTCCAGCCTATCTTCCAGCTGATCAACCCCCTTACCCTTTAGTGCAGAGAGCGGAACAATAGCGTCGAAAGAGGCTTTTTTTGAGAGTTGCTCTATAAGTGGCAACAACTTCTCCTTGTCACCAATCTGATCAATCTTATTGACCACTGCCACAAGTGGACAGTGTTGCTGCTTTAACAGCTCAACAACCGCATCATCTTCCTCACTCCACTTGCCTCCATCAACCACAAAAACCACCACATCCACATTATCCATACTACCTGCTGCAGCACGATTCAGGTAACGATTCATCGCTGTCTCTGCATTGGAGTGAATTCCTGGTGTATCCACATAGGTAAACTGAGAGCCTCCAACAGTCTTTATTCCCAACAGTCGATGACGGGTAGTCTGCGGTTTACGTGATGTTATGCTCAGTTTCTCCCCGAGAATTCGGTTCATCAATGTAGACTTGCCCACATTAGGCCGTCCAACAATTGCTATCACACCGCTTTTGTTAATTTGAGCATCAATTTTGCTCACCCGGTTTTCTCCAATTTTGCTATTGCCAGTGCTGCAGCCTCTTGCTCAGCCTTTCTTCTGCTGCCACCTTCGCCCTGAGTAACCACATCCACATCATCAACTCGGCAGGTTATTATGAAGGTTTGAAGATGCCCTTCACCCTTGACTTTAACCACCTCATAATTTGGTAACGGATGTTTACGTGCCTGCAGCCACTCTTGAAGTCTGGTCTTGGGATCTTTCAGTTCTGTCAGTGGGGGCAAATTGTTGATACGTTGCTCAAACAGATTCTTTAGCCACTCCTCGCAAACGGCAAAACCACTATCCAGATAGATGGCACCAATAATTGCCTCTACAGCATCTGCAAGAATTGAGTCACGACGAAATCCACCACTTTTCAACTCACCCTGCCCCAGCAAAAGAGCATCCCCAATCTCAAACTCTCTGGCAATCTCCGCGAGACTCTCTCCTCGCACCAGACGCGCTCTCAACCTGCTGAGATCCCCCTCGGGAACATCGGGATAGTGGTGGTAGAGCATGTCGCTCACTACAAAACCAAGAATAGAGTCCCCCAGGAACTCAAGACGTTCATTATTCTGATTTCCCATACTGCGATGGGTAACTGCCTGACGCAACAGAGCAGGATTCTGAAACGTGTGGTTCAGTCGCTGTTCAAGTTGTTCCAATGGGGTGTGCGGCATCTATTCTTGGCCCGGACTACTCTATCGAACCAATTCGATTCCAGCTGATTCCATCTCCACAACTGAAATCCCAACTCATCCAGACAGCAACTGCCTTACCAACAATATTTTCCTCTGGCACAAACCCCCAGTAACGACCATCACGACTATTGTCACGATTGTCCCCCAACATGAAGTAGCTGCCTTCTGGGACCACCCACTCTCCCTCTGCTCGTGAGGAGCGTTGAGGAATAGTCAGAATCTCATGATCACTATCCGGGGTTTGTTCTCTAAAGCGCAGAGAGTTTATGGTATGGCACCTATTATTCATCCAGAGATGGGAACCATGCTTTGTTATATTGGCTGGCTTGCCATTAACAGAGAGCCTCTTGTTTCTATATTCAATCCTGTCCCCAGGAACACCGACCACACGCTTGATATAGTCCACACTTGGATCTTCCGGGTAGCGGAAGACCATGATATCTCCCCGCTGAGGCTCACCCACCTCAAGAATTTTGGTATCCACTACCGGCAGGCGCAATCCATAGGCAAATTTATTTACCAGGATAAAATCTCCCACAACCAGAGTAGGACGCATTGAGCTGGAGGGAATCCTGAAAGGCTCAAATATAAATGAGCGCAATATCAAAACAATCAAAATAACCGGGAAGAAGGAACGCGCATATTCCACCAAAATTGGTATATCTCTTCCCTGACGTTTTTCCGCCCAGAATTTTGCATCCAGCAACCAGATCCCACCGGTTACCATTAATGCAATCACCAAAATTCCTGAAAAATCGAGATGCATACTCCCCTCCTATTTCTTACTGGTCTGTAATACTGCCATGAATGCCTCTTGGGGAATATCCACCTTGCCCACTCTCTTCATTCTCTTCTTTCCCTCTTTCTGCTTTTCAAGCAGTTTCTTTTTTCTTGTAATATCACCACCATAGCATTTAGCGGTAACATTTTTTCGCAATGCCTTAACAGTAGTTCTGGAGATAATCTTGGCGCCAATGGTGGCCTGAATTGCCACATCAAACATCTGCCGCGGGATGATCTCCTTCATTTTGTCAGCCAGCAAGCGTCCTCTCGAAATTGATGCATCTCGGTGTACAATCATTGACAGTGCATCCATCTTGTCACCATTGATAAGCAGATCAACCTTGACCAGATCAGCAACCTGAAACGCCTTGAAATAGTAGTCCATTGAGGCAAATCCACGGCTCACTGATTTGAGTCGATCAAAGAAATCAACCAACACCTCGGATAACGGAAGCTCATAGGTAATAGATACCTGTCGCCCCATATACTGCATATCCTTCTGCACCCCACGCTTCTCTATACATAATCCTATCACCGCTCCAACATAATCCTGAGGGACCAGAATATTGGAGACAATTACCGGCTCACGAATCTCACTTATCTTGTTAACCACAGGAAGATCAGCGGGGTTATCAATATGGATAATCTCACCATCACTCTTCTCAATCTCATAGACTACTGTGGGCGCTGTAGTAACGAGATTGAGACCATATTCACGCTCCAGACGCTCCTGAATAATCTCCATATGAAGCATACCGAGAAAACCAATACGGAATCCAAAACCTAGTGCTGGCGACACCTCCGGCTCATACTCCAGTGCTGCATCATTAAGACGAAGTTTGGCCAGAGCATCACGAAAATCCTCATAGTCATCAGTATCAACCGTATACATCCCGGCAAATACCTGTGGCTTAACCTCCTGAAATCCAGGCAGTGACTCTTCAACCGGATCTCCCGCATTGGTCAAGGTGTCACCAACAGGTGCCCCATCAATCTGCTTGATTCCAGCAATAATATATCCCACCTCGCCCGCTACCAGCTCATCCTTCGAAGTACGCTTTGGGGTAAAAATACCAACCTGGTCAACCAGATGGCTATTTCCGGTAGACATTACCTTCATCTTCATCCGCTTGCGGATTCTACCATTCACAACCCGCACCAATGAGACTACACCAAGATAGTTATCGAACCATGAGTCAATAATCAGCGCCTGTAGCTTGCCGTCAGGGTCTCCCTGTGGAGCAGGAATTAGCTCAACAATCTCCTCCAGAAGTTCATCAACTCCCAATCCCGTCTTTGCACTTACCCGTTTGGCATCTGCAGCATCAATGCCAACAATCTCTTCAATCTCCTCAATAACCCGTTCCGGATCTGCCGAAGGGAGATCAATCTTGTTTAGAACCGGAAGCACCTCAAGACCAAGGTCAATTGCGGTATAACAGTTGGCAACTGTCTGTGCCTCAACACCTTGAGCCGCATCCACCACAAGTAGTGCGCCCTCACAAGCTGCCAGAGAGCGTGATACTTCATAACTGAAATCAACATGTCCTGGAGTATCGATAAAATTCAGCAGATAAATCTTTCCATCACTGGCCTTGTACTCCAAAGAGACGCTCTGCGCCTTGATAGTAATCCCCCTCTCTTTCTCGATATCCATCGAGTCAAGCACCTGTGCAGACATCTCACGATCAGAGAGGCCACCACAGACCTGAATGAAGCGGTCGGCAATAGTTGATTTGCCGTGGTCTATATGGGCAATAATAGAAAAATTTCTGATCTGCGAGAGGTCGTACACTACTTGTTCCGTCAATTAAAAAAATGACTCCAACTGGAGTCATTTTCTAGTCATTTACCCAGACATTCCCTGAGCCGTTTTTCATCCAGGAAATAATGACAGATTTCTTCTGATTGCTCCAGCAGAACCGGCACTTTTGTCCCATATTGTGACTCCAGCTCCGGAACATTATTTATGACGATACGCTCCACCTTAAAACGGTCACGTAGTGGATGATGGGTCAGTAGCTCCTCCATATCATCACAGAGATGACACCCCTGCCGAACCATCAACTTGAGCTCTCTCTTAATCTGGCATCCTCAAGGCAAGAAAGATGGGTCCTTTTTCACGAACAACATAGACAGGAACACCTTTACCATCCGGCAGACGATCAAGAATCTGGAGCAGATGATCTACTCCCTCAATCACCACATAGTTGATTCGACTGATCACATCTCCTGCCTGCAGACCATAACGATCCGCAACGCTTCCAGCCTCAACCTGTTTAACAAAGACTCCGCCAGAGTGGATGGAGCGGCTCTCTCGAACCTCCTCAGGAATACTCTCCAACGTCATCCCCAGTCTCTCCATGGTAGCCTTCTCTACCTGCTTATCACTGTTTTGTGGCTCGACTGATGCTAACTCATCATCTGATGGGAGCTCACCAATCACCACCTGAACAACCATCTCTCGCCCCTCACGAATAATCTTTACCGGAACAGGATGACCAACAGGTGTTCTTCCAACAATTGGTGGCAGATGAGAGTTACTCTCCACAAAGTGTCCATTGAACTCTGTAATAACATCACCAACCTGGAGATCAGAATGAGAGGCAGGGCTATCTTTCAACACCTCAGCAACCAATGCCCCAACCGGACGATCCATTCCAAAAGAGTCAGCCAGGTCACTGGTAACTGACTGAATCAGTACCCCAAGCCAACCGCGGCTGACGTGACCACCATTCTTGACCTGCTTGACGACATCCATCGCAACCTCAATGGGTATAGCGAAAGAGAGCCCCATGTACCCCCCTGACTTGCTGAATATGATGGAATTTACTCCAACCACCTCACCATCAAGGTTAAAGAGCGGACCGCCTGAGTTTCCTGGATTGATCGCTACATCAGTCTGAATAAATGGAACATAGTTGAATCTGTTATCACCCTCAGAGATATTTCTCGCCTTGGCGCTGACAATGCCTGCTGTTGCTGACATCTCGAAACCAAAAGGAGAGCCAATTGCCAGTACCCACTCACCAATTTCAAGATCCTTGCTAGTGCCGGTCTTAACAATTGGCAAGCCACTAGCATCAATTTTGATCAGGGCAATATCTGATCTTTTATCTGATCCAACCACATCTGCCTTGAACTCCCTGTGGTCAAATAGACGAACATTAATCTCATCAGCATCTTCAACCACATGGTGGTTGGTAAGAATATAACCGTCCTCTGTCAAAATACTTCCGGACCCCTGAGCCTGGGTCTCAAACTCACGTGGTTCTGGACGGGGAACAGGTCCTCGAGGCCCCATCCCTCTATCCTCAAAGAATCTGCGGAAGAACTCTGGCAGCTCCTCATAAGGCAGGTCATCAGGCCCCTGAGAGAATGGCCCCATCCCGGGGATTGATGGCATTTTTCTCTTCTGGGTTACGCTAATACTTACTACTGCCGGCATCTGCTCCTTTACCAGCCGGGTAAAATCTGGGAGAGCGGCAACCTCTGCCGCCATCCCCCCAACCGGCAACAGTAGCAACACCACAAACAACCTGACCCAAACTGCCTTTTTACACCCTTTGCACCATCCCATCATTTTCATATATTCCTTTAGATAGTCAACATATTTAACTGTTTTATTTAATCTTATTGTTAATCCATAGTCACAAAATATTGCGCTTTAACTTCTGTTATCACTGGAACCATCTCCTGTTGCTCAAACCATCCTTTACTCTTCATCCATAGAACCACAGCATAAGCCCCAGCAGCCCCAGCCACAACTGTTACCCACTCCTGAACAGAACCAAACCAGTTAGCCATCACCCACTGCCCAATCAATGCAAACAGAAAAAGGGCCAATAGTGGAATCATGTAGAGCAGAACAGCCCCTTTCATCAGACTATTTTCCGAGATAGCAATAATAACCTGCTCCCCAATTTTTGCATGAAGAGGATTCTCTACCTGCACTCTGAATGGTCTGTTCCCCAAGACCTTGGAAAATGTTGCCGTACCGCAGCCTGATGATGACTCGCAACTACCACAAGAGCTCTGTCGAGTGGTTTCAACCCACGCCTTATCACCATCAACTGCCACTACGGTTGCCATCTCCTTAACCACTTTCAGCCTCCAGCGATATTGCCACCCTCTTCACTATATCAATTGGCATCTCACCAAGAACTGTAATCCTGTATCCCAACACAGAGTGGCTATAAATATTCAACGGCCGTCCATTGCTCTCCATCTGGCGTTCTGTAACCGGCTGCCCACGTGCGGAATCAGATTTTTCGATAAAGAGAGAGAACACATTCTCACCATCACTAAGAATCAACTGATTAACTACACCACCAAATTCGGGGATACTGTGCTCAACCACATCGATTTTATGAAATCCGTTTGGCAACCAACCAAGCCTCCATCCGACAATCCTCTTTACCACCTGTTGTGATGCCCCAGCTCTTCCATTAAGGGATGGTGCAGTAGAGACAAGTGCAGCCCGCTGCTGTGCAGAATGTCTATTCTCATCATGACGAACCATATATGAACGAACACGAGCAGAACGCTCCAACGGATTAATCCAGCGCTCAACCCACCTGCCATCCACCTCAACCCACTCCGTAGCTACGGAGGCATCCTTCTCATTTGCTGAATACGGAACAATCTGGAGGCCCATCTGCTGAATCACCAGAAAACTGACTGTAGCAAGAGATGCTGCCAGTGCCAATGGGACCCACGCCTTGCGTCTACCAGAGACTGAAGCAGAGACCGAATCGGAAGTGGGTGCTGGCGCAAGAATAGCGGCCTCTTTCTCTATCGCTTCTGCCACACGATCTGCAACACCTCCTCTCTCTGCTGACGCCACATATGAACTTCCATTTTCGAACAGCAACTGTCTTGCCAAATGGTGATTTTTCCACTGTTGACGTAGCTGTGGGTTCCTCTCGACCTGCAAAAGCAGCTGCTTTACCTCATCTTCAGAGAGATCCCCATCCATCAATCGAGAGAGTTGCTCTCCTGCAGTCCTGTCATGATTCATCAATACTCTCCCAGCTCTTGCAATTGCTGACTAATAGCCTCACGTGCACGGAAAATTCTGGAACGGACGGTACCGATCGGGCAATCCATAATCTCCGCAATCTCATCGTAACTCATACCTTCAAGCTCTCGTAATGTAATTGCCATCTTCAGATCTGCAGACAAATTCTCCAGCGCAAGCACAAGCGTCTGTTGAAGTTCATCTCTTAATAACTCACTTTCCGGCGTTGCTTTCTCCGTCAGACCCTCACCCTGCAACAAAAGTTCCGCATCCTCCGCATCCAGGTCAGTTGCTGGTGGTCTTCTCCCTTTTGCCGTCAGATGGTTTTTTGCTGTATTGACAGCAATTCGGTAGAGCCAGGTATAGAAGGCACTATCTCCACGAAAATTTGCCAGGGCACGATAGGCACGGATGAACGCATCCTGAGCCACATCCTCTGATTCGGCATGATCCTTTACAAACCGCCTTACCAGCGAAATCACCTTATGCTGGTATTTCAGAACAAGAAGATCAAACGCTCGCTTGTCACCCTTTTGAACTTGCTCCACCAATAGCTGGTCGACATCCCGCTGCTCCAAAGGTACTCCCATATTTTAATTTAACTGAGAAAGCTCTGATTAAGTCACTTCGTGACCCAATCAGAGCTCCCTCACAAGTTATCCCAGACATTACCGACATTATCATACAAGTGGATGAAATAGACCCGTACACGGTAAAATGGTTCCATAATGTCCCTCTATCAACATGACGTACTGATTATTGGAAGCGGAGCTGCCGGCCTAACCATGGCACTGCAGCTTGCCCCAACACTTAAAATTGCCCTTCTCTCCAAATCTCTACTGGATGAAGGCAGCACCCTCTACGCACAAGGGGGAATTGCCGCAGTTCTTGATGAGGATGACTCTATTGAGTCCCACGTCCAGGACACCATAAGTGCCGGAGGAGGTCTGTGTGATGAGAACGTGGTGCGCTTTGCCGTAGAAAATGCCAAATCATCCATAGAAAATCTGATTAACGCAGGAGTGCAGTTTTCACATACAGAACCATCCAATCCCGATTCACCACTCCATCTTACCCGTGAGGGCGGACACAGCAATCGCAGGGTTATCCATGCCGCCGATGCTACCGGCAAGGCAATTGAGACCACACTTAATGAACAGGTCAGATCTCGAGACAATATCGAAATATTCGAAAACCATATTGCCATCGATCTCATCACCACATCAAAGCTTGATTCAGATGATAAGAATCGAGTCATTGGCGCCTATATACTTGATCGTCTAAATGATCAGATTCACACCTTCAAGGCACCCCATGTGGTGCTTGCAACTGGAGGCGGCAGCAAGGTCTATCTCTATACCAGCAATCCCGATATCTCTACAGGAGACGGTATTGCCATGGCATGGCGTGCAGGATGCAGGGTTGCCAATATGGAATTCAACCAGTTCCACCCAACCTGCCTCTACCACTCTCAGGCAAAATCATTCCTTATTACCGAGGCAGTACGTGGTGAGGGAGGAAAACTTCTTCTTCCAAACATGGAGCCATTTATGAGCAACTTTGACTCCCGAGAAGAGCTGGCGCCAAGAGACATTGTAGCCAGAGCTATTGACCATGAGATGAAACGACTTGGTGTTGAACATCTCTATCTGGATATAAGCTTCAAGGATGCAGATTTCATAAAGAAACACTTCCCAATGGTCCATAGCAAACTTATGAAATTCGGGATTGATATAACAAAAGAGCCAATACCTGTGGTGCCTGCAGCCCACTACACATGTGGTGGCATCACTACTGACACCAGCGGAAAAACTGATATTGATGGTCTCTACGCCATTGGTGAGGTGGCACATACAGGCCTCCACGGGGCCAACAGAATGGCCAGCAACTCTCTGCTTGAGTGTCTGGTTTTTGCCACTTCAGCAGCCAACGAAATAAACCAAAGCCCCCAACAACAATTATCAAATATCAAAATTCCACCATGGGATGAGAGCAGGGTCACCGACTCTGATGAGGAGGTTGTGGTCTCACACAACTGGGACGAACTTCGCAGATTCATGTGGGACTACGTTGGAATTGTCCGCACAACCAAACGTCTGGAGCGTGCTCAACGCCGTATTGAACTGCTGCAGCATGAGATTGCCGAGTACTACAGCAACTTTAGAATCTCAAATAATCTGCTGGAGCTGCGTAACCTGGCGCAGGTTGCGGAACTGATCATACACTCTGCCCTGCAACGCAGAGAGAGCCGCGGCCTGCACTACACTCTGGATCACCCAGATCTTTTAGACAAGGCGGAAAACACCATCCTCAAGCCGTAACAGAAGAGAGCTCCATTCCCGAAATCTCAGCGATGATATCGGCAACCATCAAACTGAATGTCTGCTCACCATTCAACAGCCACCCCTGAAGATCTTGATCAGACTCATCCAATAATAATATAAACTGCTTCTGTAACCACTCTGGCGCATCCCGGTAATGCCTGTTTGCATAATGCTGAAGCAACAGATCAAGCTCCAACATCCCCCTGCGACAGCGCCACAATATCTGAGAATGGGTAATCATAATGAGCGCTTCAACATTGCCCCTCGCAGCTTTCCAATGGCATCAGATGGGTTAAGCCCTTTTGGACAGCTGTTTGTGCAGTTCATGATGGTGCGACACCTGAACAGCTTGAATGGCCCTTCAAGAGCATGCAGCCTCTCATCTGTTGCCTGGTCCCTGCTGTCAGAGACAAAACGCCACGCCTGTAACAGCGCAGCTGGCCCCAGAAACTCTTTTGGATTCCACCAGAATGAGGGGCATGCTGTAGAACAGCATCCACAAAGAATACATTCATAGAGACCATCTAGCCGCTCTCTCTCCTCAGGTGACTGTCTATACTCCACCTCTGGCTCTTGATCATCTACAGTTAGCCATGGTTTAACTGCCCGATACTGACGGAAAAATGGATCCATATCGACAATCAGATCACGAATCACCGGTTGTCCCGGAAATGGGCGAATCTCAACTGGCTCCTTCAGCCCCTTGAGCGGAGTGATACAGGCCAGGCTATTGCTACCATTGATATTCATCCCGTCAGAACCACATACCCCCTCACCACAGGATTTCCTGAAAGATAGCGACTCATCCTCTGCCTTTATCAACTTAAGTGCTGACAACACCATCATCTCATCCGAGATCAGATCATCATCAAGCAGATACTCTTGCATACGTGGCTCTGAGTCCTGTTCGGGGTCAAATCGGTAGATTAAAAATCTCATGCAGATACCCTTTAATAAACCCTGGCCTTTGGCGGCACTGCTGGTTCCGTCAATGGGTTCATATTTACCTTTTTGTACTGCAACTCTCCATCCAGTGAAAACAGGCTATGGGCCAACCAGTTCTCATCATCTCGCTCTGGATAATCAGTCCTGGAGTGAGCCCCTCTGCTCTCCTGCCTGGCTGCTGCAGAGACCACTGTCGCCAACGCCACATCGGCCAGATTCTCCAGCTCCAGCATCTCAATCAGTGCGGTATTGAATATCTTGCTCTGGTCATGAACCACCACATTGCCGACTCTCTCTCTAATGGAACGAATCTTCTCTACTCCTTGCTGCAGAACATCTTCACTCCTGTAGACTCCACAGTAACGTTCCATAGTCTCTTTCAGCTCATTACGTAATTGAGAGACGGACTCTTTCTCGCCACCGCCTCCACTTCCCTGTTGCTGAAAACGACTCAGCGCCTTATTGATTGCCTGCTCTGGAATAGCTGAACGGTGCTTCTGATCATGATGGTACTGCAGGATTCTGTTGCCTGCCGCCCTACCAAAAACCACAATATCCAGCAGAGAGTTTCCGCCCAGACGATTTGCTCCATGGACCGAGACACAGGCACACTCACCCACCGCAAACAAACCAGGCACAGGCGCATTAACCTCTCCATCCTGCCCCAACACCTCCCCAAAGCGGTTGGTCGGGATACCACCCATAGTGTAGTGAGCTGTCGGATAGACCGGGACGGGCTCCTTTGCCATATCTCGATGAGAAAAAGTTATCGCCAGATCACGAATTGCCGGCAATCGCTTCTTGACCACCTCCTCCCCAAGATGATCAACCTTTAACAGCACATGATCTCTGTCTGGTCCACAACCACGTCCCGCCTCTACCTCTAAAAATATTGCACGACTCACCACATCACGACTGGCAAGATCTTTCGCACTTGGGGCATAACGTTCCATAAAACGCTCACCATCACCATTTATCAGATAACCACCCTCTCCACGTGCCCCCTCTGAGAGCAACATCCCCTTGCCTGCAATGCCGGTAGGGTGAAACTGAAAAAACTCCATATCTTGCAGCGGGATACCAGCACGCAGCACCATCGCCATACCGTCCCCGGTATTTATCATTGCATTGGTGGTGGTCTTGAAAATCTGTCCTGCACCACCTGTCGCCAGCAGCACCGTCTTGGCATCCAGCAACAGAGGCTCTCCAGTTGCAATCTCCAACACCAGCACACCTACTACTCTGCCTCCATCATCACGCAGCAGATCGAGCGCAAAGTATTCATCAAAAAAGTGTGTCTGCTGCGCCAGATTCTGTTGATAGAGAGAGTGGAGAATCGCATGTCCGGTACGATCTGCTGCTGCACAGGTACGTGCCGCCTGTTCACCACCATAATTTTGACTCTGCCCACCAAATGGGCGCTGATAGATGGTTCCATCCTCCAGCCGGGAAAATGGTACTCCTGAATGCTCCAGCTCGGTCACCAGTTTGTAGGCTGAGCGGCACATATATTCTATGGCATCCTGATCTCCAAGCCAGTCACTCCCCTTAATGGTGTCATACATATGCCAACGCCAGTCATCTTCCATCACATTACCGAGAGCAGCATTGATCCCCCCCTGAGCAGCAACAGTATGAGAGCGGGTTGGAAAGACCTTGGAGACCACTGCAACACGAACATTTTCATTTGCAAGTTGCAGTGCGGCACGCAATCCACCACCACCTGCACCTATAACCACGGTGTCAAAAGTTCTCCTCTTAAGTGTCATGACAAACTCACATTACGCTCAACAAGATAAGAGCCATCCACAGCCCCAACCAGAACAGCACCAGTACGGTACCACCCAACAACACAATTCTTACCATACGCTGCCTTACATAGTCGAGCAGGACATCACGTATGCCTACCCAGCAGTGCAGTAACAGAGCAATAAATCCGCCCATAATCCAGATTGGATTGAACCCGTCAACAACCCACCGCCTCCACCCTTCATGCCCCGTATCCTCAAGCTGCAACAGTGAGACCAGCAGCAGAGGCATCACTATCAACAGAACAACGGCACTGAAACGCTGTATTACCCAGGCCCGCATTCCGGTAAGAACAAACATCAGAACAGTGCCCAACCGACCAAAACAAGAGCCAACATACTCAATCCGGAGACCACTATTGCCCCATCACTTGCACTATCCTTTTCTATCCCTACACCAATATCAAGCAACAAAATACGTGCTCCTGATATCAGGTGGTGTATCAGAGTCCAACATACAATTATGGCAATAAAGCGCGAGAGTGGATCCTCCCACAAATCCAGTAGCTGCTGAAATGAGTCGGCACCATGCAACGAGCGTTCAAACAGATAGAGAAAAAGCGGCAGAAGAAGAGACAGAGCCACCCCTGAAATGCGGTGAAGAATAGAGAGTATTGCAGTCGCCGGGAAACTAATCTGCAATAGATTGAGGAAAACAGGTCTCGAATTTTTCTCCATGGTGTACTGGTTATGGTTATTATTGTGTTATTGAATTCACAGTAATTGAACCATATATCAATTGCAAGAGGATAACTGACACCATGAATAGTGAATGGCTAAACTTTCTGCAAGGCAGTGGCGCAGAGATTGAGAATGAGTGCGTAACAAGCTTCGGTAACCCGGAACAGGAGCGCCATGTTGTATCAAGCGGAGATGTTATGTGTGATCTCTCTCACCTGGCTGTTTTGGAGGTGAGCGGAGATGATAGTGCAGATTTTCTGCAAAACCAGTTCACCAATGATATTGGCGCACTTGATATAGGCAAGAGCCAGCTGGATGGGTGGTGTAGTCCAAAGGGGCGTCTACTGGTGCTGTTTCATGTTATCCGTCATGAAAATAACAAATTCCTCCTGTTGCTGCCAGAAGAGCTACGTGACTACGCACAAAAACGGTTGCAGATGTTTGTGATGCGATCCAGCGTGACAATAGATGATTTAAGTAATCAGCTGGTACGCATAGGGGTATCGGGCCCTGACGCTGAACAACAACTCTCCTCCCTGGTTGATCATTTACCAGAGAATATTGATGACACAGTTAACGCAAACAATATTCAGGTAATAAGGTTACGCCCTACACTTTACCAACGCTTTCTTGTTATCACTGACAGCATTCATGCAGAAAAAGTATGGTCACATCTGGATGTACAATCAACTCCTGTAAGCAGAGAACCATGGGAGCTACTGGATATACGCGCAGGAGCTCCATCAATCACACTAAAAACTCAGGAATCATTTGTTCCACAGATGGTTAATCTGCAGGCCCTGAATGGGCTCAGCTTTACCAAAGGCTGTTATCCAGGACAGGAGGTTGTCGCCCGTATGGAGTACCTGGGAAAACTCAAACGCAAGATGTACAGGATTACAATTCTTGATGAGAGCACCCCTGCAGACGGTAGTAGTCTATACTCGAAATCTTCCAGCTCACCACAAGGGGCTGGTGAGATTGTATCTGTGCAAAAGGATGGCGATGGAGTTTGGGAGGGTCTGGCTGTACTTGAGGTTGCAATTGCTGATGCCGGAGATCTAACCCTGCACGAAGATGAGACCATCCCGGTCACAGTACAGGAACTCACTGCCAAAGATTAAAATACCAACCATGACCATTATCAAACAAGAAGATTTCATCTCCAGTATTGCAGATGCCCTGCAATATATATCCTACTATCATCCAATAGACTTCATTCAGGCAATGGGCGCCGCATGGGAACGAGAACAGTCTCCTGCTGCCAAGGATGCAATTGCTCAGATTCTGATGAACTCCAGAATGTCCGCGCTGGGCAAACGTCCGATCTGTCAAGACACCGGGATTGTCGTGATCTTTCTTAAGATAGGGATGGAGATAGACTGGGACACCGGCACATCACTGCAAGAGATGGCTGATGAGGGTGTGCGTCGCGCCTATCTGGACCCTGACAACAAACTGCGTGCCTCTATACTGGATGATCCTGCCGGGGAGAGAAAAAACACCAGAGACAACACCCCTGCCGTGCTCCATGTCGAAATGGTTCCTGGCGACAAACTGGATATCATCGTTGCCGCCAAGGGTGGAGGATCGGAAAACAAGGCCAGATTTACCAACCTTGGTCCAGGTGCAAATGTTGCAGACTGGGTTGTTGAGCAGGTCCCATCCATGGGGGCCGGATGGTGTCCTCCAGGCATGCTTGGCATTGGAATTGGCGGCACCGCCGAGAAAGCGATGCTGATGGCCAAAGAGGCTCTGATGGATCCTGTCGACATACAGGAGCTACGTGAACGCGGAGCTAACACCACCAGCGAGAAACTTAGAATCGAGATCATGGAGAGGGTCAATGCTCTTGGTATTGGTGCACAAGGGTTGGGTGGACTAACCACACTATTGGATGTAAAGATCAGAGAGTACCCGACACATGCTGCATCACTACCTGTTGCCATAATTCCCAACTGCGCTGCTACCCGCCACCTTCACTTTAGCCTTGATGGATCAGGGCCTGTAGAGCTGACACCTCCTTCGATTGATGAGTGGCCGGACATCACCTGGAGGCCATCAGCTGATGCTCGCAGAGTTGATCTCGACACCTTAACCGCTGAAGACACTCATCAGTGGAAGCCTGGCGAGACCCTGCTGTTAAATGGAAAACTGTTAACTGGCAGAGATGCTGCACACAGACGAATTTCGGAACTGTTTGAGTCTGGACAAGGTCTGCCAGATGGTGTCGATCTGAAAAATCGGATGATCTATTACGTTGGACCTGTTGATCCTGTCAAAGGTGAAGCGGTTGGACCAGCCGGCCCCACTACATCAACCAGAATGGACAGCTTTACTGATCTAATGCTGGAGAAGACAGGCCTTATTGGGATGGTGGGCAAAGCAGAACGTGGTCCAGCCACAATTGAGTCGATTAAAAAACACAGGTCTGTCTACCTGATTGCTGTTGGTGGTGCAGCCTACCTTGTTGCCAAGGCGATCAAGAAATCTCGGGTTATTGCATTCGAGGAGCTGGGCATGGAGGCTATCTACGAGTTCGAAGTAGAGGATATGCCTGTCACCGTCGCAGTCGATAGCAACGGCGAGTCACTCCATCAAAGTGGCCCGGCAGAGTGGAAAATCCGTATTGAGGAGATCGGCCGCCCTAGGCATGAACCCTTGCGGAAGTAATCGCGTCTCACTCATGCAGCACGCTCAAGCACATCCCTGTGTCGCTCGACTGTGGCCGTCCAGGCCACAGACGGCTACCTGTGTGAGGCGAGATTACTTCCGCAAGGATTCATCCTGGTGAGAAATACGGGCTAGTGTCCCTTCTCGTCTCCTGCATGAGATAGATAGAGCGCAAGACCGATCAGGGCAATACCCCCAGCCATGTAGAGTAGATCCAGAGGTGTCCCGAAGTGCATGGAGACAGTATGCTCAAAGAACTTCACAATCAGAATCATCAAAATAACCTTGGCCAGACGTGCCTTTAGATCATCCAGACTTTTTATCAGCAACACACTGGAAGAGGTTGCTGCCCCCTCTGCAGCATCAATCTCGCTAATAAAGAGTTCATAGAGACCAAGCGCAAATATCAGCAACACTGTGGCCAGCAGATAGCCATCCACAATCTCTACAATATGGGTTACTGTCTCCGCATGAAGCGCTGTTCTGGCTGCGGCCTCCATTAGTGGGTCTGCATAATGAACAAGATGAGAGATCATATAAAATGCGTCAACTGTGGCCATATAGAACATTGCCAGTGAGGCAAGCAGGCTTGAGATAACAGCAGTTAATACGACCAGGCGGCTACTCCAGAGAAAATTTTCAAATAACTGTTCTAGTGCTTTCATAAAAGGTTCATTTCATATATTGAGTTTTCTATATAATCCACGATTTCCGACTCTATTACCATGGCTAATTCAAAACAAAAAATCTTCCGATTTATGGTGCTAATCAGCTACTTTGCACTGATAGCTCATCTTATGCTATGGAATATCTGGCTTGGGCCATCCCACTATTTCCCTGTAGCCATGACCCTGATAGTGATGGTTGTGCCACTACTATTGCCTCTACGCGGAATCCTCCATGGCCGCGCCTATACCCATGCCTGGACCGGATTTCTTGCCCTCTTGTACTTTATTCACGGTATCGGAGATTTTGTGATCAACCCTCCAGAGAGGATCTATTCTGGAATTGAGATAGCTCTCAGCCTGACACTATTTTTTGGTTGTGCCTTCTATGCAAGAATTACAGGAAAGAGTGAAGCAAGGTAAAGTAATCACAACTTCACACGGGCAGCCGTCTGTGGCCTGGACGGCCACAGTCGAGCGACACAGGGATATGCTTGAGCGTGCTGCATGGGTGAGGTTGTGATTACTTTCGCAAGGATTAACAATATAACTGTTCACAACAAATCAGAGTGACAACAACTCCTTAACAAAAGGTATTGTAATCCTGCGCTGTGCAATAAGAGTATGCTCATCCAGCTGATCCAGCAGTGAGAAGAGTGTATGAAAGTCCCTGGATGTTCGACTCATCAAAAAGCTGGCAACCTCGTCACCCATCTCCATTCCTCTTGATGCAGCCCGCTCCTGCAGGACATGCCACTTCTCCCTGTCATCAAGAGAAGTCAGGCGTTCAACCACCCCCTCTCCAAGTCTGGAACGCAGATCAGGCAGTTTCATGCTCAACTCTGCAGGTGCGGTTTTTGCTGTTATCAAAACGTGGTTGCCATCATCCCGTAATCTGTTAAGCAGATGAAACAGGGACTCCTCCCAACCGCTATCGCCAGCCACTGCATCGAGATCATCCAGTGCTACCAGATCATACTGCCCCACCCCATCCAGCGATGCCGGACCCTGAGCAAATAATGTTTTGAGCGGCAAGACAATAGATTGCCTCTGATCAGAACCAAACAGATTACAGGTAGCATGCAGAAGATGGCTCTTCCCTACCCCATTTGGCCCCCAGATATAGAGCAGATGTGGCCCATCTCCAGAAGCTATCTCCTGTAGCATGGCAACTACTGTGGAGCCCGGCTGTGGATGAAAGTTATCAAATGAGGCTCTCTCCTGCAGTGAAAGCGAAAGAGGAATCTGTCTATCCACCGTGCTGTTTCCTGTACGCGCTCCAACCCCAGGTCCAGACATAATCTGCACCACTCATAACTGTTGTGGTGAGCACAACATAGGTTGAAAAAGTAATCACCTCATCACTTACCCCACCAAAAGCCTGGCTAATTACGATACCTAAAACATAAGATATCTGCGTAAACGTATTGATTTTACTAACAATACTTGGAGCCATGTCGTATTGGCCTACACGATAATGATAGACCGTTCCGCCCACCACAATCAACAGATCACGAAACACAATGATCACCACAAGCCAGACTGGAATCAATCCCAACCAGGCCAGCATTACAGTTGTAGAGACCAATAACAGCTTGTCCGCCAGCGGGTCAAGAATAGAACCGAGCCTGCTCTGCCACCCCATCCTTTTTGCCAGCAAGCCATCGAGCCCATCACTCATTCCAGCAAATGCAAACAGGTAGAGAGTCTCAAGAAAGAAACCATTATCCAGCAACCAGACAATGGGGATAACCAGCAGCATTCGCAGCATGGTAATTAGATTTGGAATATCGCGTCGATCCATAATCCGGTAGAATACCTTTTTTTAGACCTCAAGATTTACAATGACTTCAAAAAAATCTCTAAGCTATAGTGATGCAGGCGTTGATATTGATGCCGGCAACGACCTGATTGAACATATTAAACCTCTGGCAGCAAGAACCAGTCGCCCTGGAGTAATGGCAGGCCTTGGTGGCTTTGGTGCTCTCTTCGAGATTCCTCTGGACCGTTACAAGAACCCTCTTCTGGTATCAGGTACTGATGGCGTTGGCACTAAACTACGACTGGCAATGCAACTGGAAAAACACGACACCATAGGTATTGACCTGGTTGCCATGTGTGTAAATGACCTTATTGTGCAAGGCGCAGAACCACTGTTCTTTCTCGATTACTATGCGACGGGAAAACTGGACAAAAAAACTGCTATCTCTGTTATAGATGGTATTGCAACCGGTTGTGAACAGGCTGGTGCTGCCCTTATTGGTGGCGAGACAGCCGAGATGCCGGGCATGTACAGCGAGGGAGATTATGATCTGGCTGGTTTCAGTGTTGGCATTGTAGAGAAGAGCGAGGTTATTGATGGCTCCAGGGTGAAAGCTGGAGATGTGCTGATTGGAATGCGCTCCTCTGGCCCCCACTCCAATGGATACTCCCTGGTTCGCAAAATCATTGAGGTTAGCAATGCCGACCTAAATGAAGATCTGGATGGAAAACCGCTGGGAGAACAGCTCCTGGAACCCACCAGGATCTATGTTAAACCTCTATTGGCACTAGCCAAACAGATTCCAGTTCATGCATTAGCCCATATCACAGGTGGAGGACTTACAGAAAATCTTCCACGTGTACTTCCTGAATCCACAACCGCCATGGTTGAAAAAAGCTCATGGGAGTGGCCAGCGGTATTCAAGTGGCTTCAGGAGCAGGGGAATGTGGTCGATGAGGAGATGATTCGCACCTTTAACTGTGGGGTCGGTATGGTTGTTGTGGTCTCATCCGAAGATGCAGATAGTACAATCAGTATTCTCGCCAAACAGGGAGAGTCTGCCTGGAAACTTGGCACCATCACCTCTTCTGATGAAGAGGGCAAAGAGCCCAAAGTTGTATTCTGCTAACCGGCCAATCTCCGTTGTTGTCCTTATATCTGGCCGAGGAAGTAACCTGCAGGCGCTTGTGCGTTCACAGCAGGCAAATAAAATCGATATCAAAATCGCTGGGGTTATCAGTAACCGGGCAGATGCGGTGGGGCTTGCCTTTGCCAAAGAAAACAACATCCCAACTACTGTAGTCGACAGCACAAATTTCGGTAGTCGTTCCGATTATGATCGTGAACTCATCAGGGAGATTGATCAAAACCGGCCAGAACTGGTTATCCTGGCAGGTTTTATGCGCATTCTCTCTTCTGAGTTTGTTCGCCACTATCGCGGCAGACTGATCAACATTCACCCCTCCCTGCTTCCTCACTTCAAGGGGCTACATACCCACCAACAGGCGCTTGATGCCGGGGCAAAAGAGCATGGCGCAAGTGTCCACTACGTAACTGAAGAGCTGGATGGCGGACCGGTATTTCTGCAGGCCAAGATACCTGTATTAAATAGTGACAATGCTGCATCACTGGCAAACCGCGTACTGGAGAGAGAACACCAACTATATCCTGCAGCGGTTCAGTTAATCGCCAATGGCCGCATTCAGCTGGTTGACGAAAAGCTGCTGTTCGATCAAACTCCTATCGATGAACCAATTCAGCTCGACACTATTAGCTAGAATCCTTGTTGTTACAGCACTGTTTTTCTCAGCCAGGGCTGGCGCATTTCCAGAGACATTTAGTGCCAAATACCTCTTGAGCGGCAAAGGGATGTCACTTGGAGAGACCACTTACAATTTAACAAAAACAGCAACCGACAACAGCAGCCGGTTCACAATCCATACTGAGCCCACAGGCCTGGCCAAGCTCTTCGTAAAGAAAATCATTGATGAGAGCTCTATTTGGAAGTGGCGTGACAAGAAAATCACCCCTATTCAATACAACTACCACAGAAGCGGAAAAAAAGAGAGAAAGAGATCACGGATCTTTGATTGGAACAGCGCAACTGTCACCATAAAAGATGACGGAAAAGAGCAGAAACTTGATCAACTACAGAGTGGAACTGTTGATGAGGCACTGTTTCTGCTTGCCCTGATGCACGACCTCAAACAGGGTAATAGTGAACTAAAATATCGGGTAGCAAAAACTGGCGGGTGGTCAAATTACCTGTTCACTGTTGGTAATAGTGAGACCACACAGGTGCCAGCTGGAGAATTCAAAACTGTACATATCATTCGCCAAAAAGAGGGGAAACGTACATTTGAGCTGTGGGTAGCACCAGAACTGGACTATCTGCCAGTACAAGTTGAATATCGAGAAAAAGATGGGACTCTATTTCAGCTTCAGCTCAGAAGCAGCTCTATCCTCCAGTAGCCCCAAGTAACAATAGATGAAAACCGATCAGCTGATCTATTCACCCTACTCCGATAGATGGATAGAACGGAGATGGCCTTGATATTCTTGATGTCCCCGGAATTCAGTCCAGCCTTTCTTAGTAGATCGAAAATTACGAGTAACTCTTCATCGAGCCCTTCGCGCAGCGATCTGCTCATAATGCTGCTGAAAATCGGTACGTAGAGAATTCTGCTCCAGCAGGCGCTACAGCCGGGTTTCGATAACCTGCTTCAGGTTCTGTACCATTGTACGCTTCCTGAGGCGGTCACCACGATCTGGCGTACAGCATAATCGTAAGCATCAGCTGGTAGATCCGGATTTAGCTCAACCAACTTTTCCCGCAGTGGCCTGATAAGTACTACATCACAGTCCGAGTCCCGGCCGAGCGTGCCGTCCGGCCCGAAGGTCTCGTTATTGTAGCCGTACACCGAATCCCAACCGAGTTCATTTTCTAAATATTCGGCTGTCGTTTGTTGAACCAGGGTGTCTTCGGTGTAAGGCATCAGCGACTCTCCCACAAACAGGCGATGGGAACAGCATACAGATCCTCTCCAAAGGGAGTAATCGCATCCCCATCGTAAAGCAGAACACCCACAGCAAAACGTCTGCCCGCACCATTTTTCAGCTTACGCAATCCTTTGAAATCATCAGACACCACCGTGGAGGCTGCCTTAACCTCAACCCCAGAAAGCTTGCCCCCAGACTCCATCACCACATCCACTTCGGCCCCGTCCTTGTCACGAAAATGATAAAAGTTCACGGGTTCTTCTTGCCAGCTTGCATGACGCCGCAACTCCTGATAGACAAAGGTTTCCAGCAACTGTCCATACAGAGCACGATCATCCCACAATGTCTTTGCATTCACCCCAAGCAAGGCGCAGGCCAGTCCGGTATCACCCAGATGTAACTTGGGCCTCTTAATAAGGCGACGCAGACGATTACTATGCCATGGAGGCAACTCGTCTAGTAAAAAAATTCTCGCCAGCAACGTCATATAGTCACGGATAGTGGGGCGACTCAATTGAAAGGGTGCAGCCAGATCGGTGACATTCAGTAGCCTTGCTGTTTGCCCCGCTGCCAATGTCAGAAGCCGCGGCAAAGCATCCAGAGCGTTGATGCGCGCCAAATCACGCACATCACGTTGCACCAGAGTATCGATATAGTCACGATACCAGGCCGCGCGGC
>JACKQG010001596.1_pt1 | contig 31032 bp, 21 predicted proteins | sample 8237621 | NCBI WGS metagenome assembly JACKQG01 (sample SAMN15677084, study PRJNA649215) | marine metagenome | biome: marine; feature: Black Sea; material: saline water; isolation source: suspended particulate matter (SPM) from the Black Sea western gyre | collected 2013-06-09/2013-06-10 | depth... | reverse complement strand
TGGCTTCATTGTAGTATTCTAACTTCACATATGAAACCCCTCTGTTGTTATATGCATCAGCATAATCAGGTTCTATTCTAAGGCATTTTGTATAGTTATCTATTTTGTATTGCCAATCTGACTCATTATTATATGCTTTATAAAAATAATCTTCAGCAGTAAGAGTAGAAGTCTTGGTTGAAGTATTAGTATTAGAACCTTGACTTTTTGCATTATTATAACCTCTCTCTATTGCTCTTAATCTTTTATCTAATTTAGGATGTGTAGAATAAGTATCATCATCATTTGTGCATATTAAACGAACTGCTTCTTGAGCTTGAGACAAACTTGCTCCTAACTTATACATTACAAAACCTGAATACTCATCCGCCTCCAATTCCATTTGCCTTGATTCAGCAAGAGTTGGTGCTTCAGCCATCTCAGAGGCATATACTATTAAATCCAAGCTATGTCCATTAACGTGATGGCCTATCTCGTGAGCAAGTATAGATATACTCGACCAAGCGTTAGTTCTTGTAGCAATAGCATCCATAAATTCTCTATCATATAAGATATATCGTATTCCTTTATATGAAGTAGCTATACAATTAGAAATATCATTACATTCCTTTAAAACAAACCTTTTAGACATCCCTGTTACAGATAAAATCTTATCAAGAGCTATATCTGCATTCTTATATGTTGCAAAGTTATTGCCTTTATAAAAATCACATAATTCAGAAGCATCTGTTGAACTTCCATACTGACAGCCCTGCCCAAACCCAATGAATGGTGTTGTAAGTAATAGTATAAGTAGTAGTTTTTTCATTGTTAATCTATTATGAAAATATATGAGCAAACATAGTCATATTATTTGAAAGCAATTTATACTTTTGCTTAAGAAAGTAAAAACGAACATAAACGAACACTATTTTTGTTGTTAATTTTACTTTTATTTATTAATAAATGAATATAAAGTATTGATTATCAATTAAAAGAATGATTTACTTTACTTTCTGTATCGGTAAATAACTAAAACTCCATATACTCCTTAAAGGCAGCTTGAAAATACAATTCTGTTTCCTTTTTAATTTTTGCTTTTTGAATACTATCTGCTGCACGGCTTTCAAATACTTTATTGTAACTTTCTGAAAAAGCATAATTTGCTTCAGGCCTAATTAAACCATACCCCTTATGAAATGCATAAGGTACTGCAATTTCTGTAGTAGAATTAAATAAATCATTTCCAAAATGATAAGCCTTATTGTTTAAGTTTAATTGTGCTAAAATACTAGGAGAAATATCAATATGAGAACCCATTTTATGATGTTGTTTTCCTTGGTATTGTTCACTCAACACCTCTCCCATCCAAAGCATAGGGATTTTATAGCGTTCCTTTTGTGCAACACGCCTTTTTATAGGAGAACTATGGCTATGGTCGGCCACAATTACAAAAAGCGTATTTGCATACCAATCTTCCTGTTTTACGCTTTCCATAAACTTACCTAAACACTTATCAGTATAGGCTACAGAGTTTACATATTTATCCTCTCGGCTATTAAAACTAAGCTTGTGTTCTGCAGGAAAATCAAAAGGAGAATGGGAACTAATTGTAAAGAGTGTACTCATGAAAGGCTCTGGAAATTGCTTTAATTCTTCTTTAAATTGAGTAAACATATACTCATCATGCACCCCCAATGCTCCAGAAGGTAAATCCTGATAATCATTTTCATCCTTTACGATATCAAACCCTTGTGAAAGCAAATAACCTTTAATATTTCCATAAGTAAGCTGTCCGCCAAAAAAGAAAGAAGAGTGGTAATTTGCTAATGATTTGTTCAAGCAAGGTAATTTTCGGGCTTTATCTGCTTGATTGATAATGGCAACATAAGGGAAGACAGGAAAAGATGAAAAAATGGAACTCATCCCCTGATCAGAAGTCCAGCCATTGGAGTAAAAATCAGTAAAGGATAATCCTTCTTGTTCCAAAGCTTTAAAGTTAGGGGTTATTCCATCCAAACCTCCCAAACTTTCCACATTATCTGCCGACCAACTTTCCAAAAGAATAAAGACAATATTAGGCTGCTTTGCATTTAAAATAAAAGTAGTTGTATCTTTTTTATTCGCATTCAGAGTTTCCATAAAAAGTGCTGCTTCCTCAGGGGAGTATTTCTCATAAGGGTTTCCCTCAAAACTACTTTTACTCTTTAAAATACTTTGTAGAATATTCCAATTAGGATTTACAGCAATATCATTCAATATTATTTTATTGGAAAAATAAGCATCACTCAAATTAACAGGAATAGGTTGGAATCCACCCCTTATTCCTAGCAATAACACCCCTAATAGAAAGGGCAATACTATTATGGATAAAGCAAACTTTTTAAGGTTATTTTTTGCTTTTATTATTGGGATTGCAACTTGTACTTTCTTTTTATAGACTCTAATAAATACTAGGGAAATGCAAATAAATATCACATTCGTAAAAACATGACCAATACTTGCTGTTTTAAATACTTCTGAAGGATTTGCAAAATGTGATAATGCAGTAAAATTTAGTTTTGTTTGCCATTCAGAATACAATGCCACCTCACCCCCAGCAATTATTCCTGTTAGCAGGATAAAAAAAGCAACTAAACCGTAAATTACCTTATTAATAAACCGGTTATTTTTCAAAAAAGAATTGAGCCAAATTAAAACAATAATGGGCACCAATAAATAACTAATAAAAGAAATATCCAAAGGGATGCTTTTAGGCAAAATAGTTAGGAGTTCATTAAATGAAGCAGTGCTAATTTCATCAAGAAAAAACAAAGCAAAAATAATACGATTTACCAAAAAGAAAGAAAGCCAAAAAACAATAAAACGAAAAGTATAATTGAGGTATTTCATCTATGCTTTTATTAGATAACTTACTTATTTTACTTTTAAAACTTATTAAATATTAATCTCTTTAGGAATAAAAGTACTTATATCCCCTCCATTTTTAATAATATCTCTTAAAATAGTAGAGGAAATATGTGAAAGTTCTGGAGGTGTAATAATAAAAATAGTTTCAATTTCTGCATTTAGTTCTTTGTTCATTTGTGCTATATTTTTCTCAAATTTAAAATCGTGCGAATCTCTAAGCCCCCTTATAATAAAATTAGCATTTACTGTTTTGCAAAAATCAACTGTAAGCCCTTCATACCTTTCTACCTCAATTTTAGGATTACTTCCATACACAGCATTTATCCACTCTAAGCGTTCCTCAATTGAAAAATATTCATTCTTTTCTGAATTATTTCCAATGGCAATAATCACTTTGTCAAATAATGGCAAAGCACTTTCCATCACTGCTTTATGCCCTAAAGTGAATGGAGAAAAAGAACCGGGAAAAACTGCAGTTTTATTCATGAATTTGAGATTTTAATTTGTAAATATACTAAAATGAACGCTACCATATTTTCTGAGCTCCACATTTTTATCATTAAAGTTGGTGTTACTATCATGCTCAATTATCAAACAGCCATCTTTTCTAACTAAATTATTGCTAAAAATAATGTCTTTTAGTTTTTTGTGATGCTCAAAATTATAAGGAGGGTCAGCAAAAATAATATCAAAATTCTGTTTTGTATTTTGTAAGAAATCCAAGCAATCCATTTTTTTAACATTGATGTTGTAATCCAAATTTTCAGCAGTTTGTATGATGAACTTTGTGCAATGAAAATTCTGATCAATTGCTGTTATGTTTTTACTACCTCTTGATGCAAATTCAAAAGCGATACTCCCTATACCTGAGAACAAATCCAATACTTTTTTCCTATCTAAAAAATAGCGATTTTCCAAGATATTAAAAAGGGCTTCCTTGGCCATATCGGTAGTAGGGCGAACCGGTAAGTTTTTTGGTGCCGATAAAATCCTTCCTTTATGTTTTCCTGAAATTATACGCACAATAATTGAGAAAACAGACAGAAATATTGATGTGATTTTATGCTATCTAATTCTTTAGAAAAATTCAATTTTTCTGACCTATTAACAAAGCTAATATCCCTAACATACTCATACAAAAGATTATATTTCTCATCCGATTTCAAAATATCATCTATCAAAATTAATTCTATTTTTTCTCCTGACATCCCCATCTGTTCTAAAGCGAAAAGTAGATAATATAAAATATCTTCTTTGGTGCTAATTAAAAAACTATTATGAAGTTGCAATCTGTCCTGCTTTAGGATACAAATTTCTAAAATATTATTTTTTACTAAGGTATAAACTTTTTCTTCATTGCTTTTGTTTTGTAATAAGAGTTGTTCAATTAAAATACTGCTATTACATTTTATTTGTGTGTTAGGAAAATATTCATGGATAAGAGTTAAAAGTTCTCTTGGAATAGAATAGATATTAATCGCTTCCATTTGTTGCATTTTATCACTCAAAATTTCTTCATATACTTCATGGTTAAACTTTAGAATTTCCTTGTTTTTTTCTTCCTTGTAAAACGGGATTGGCACAAGGGTAGAAGGAAAGTGATTTAGCGCTAGGGAACTAGAATAAAATTCTTTTTGCAAAAGTGATTCAGAGGCAATAATATCTTTTATTATTTTGCAACTCTTGGAAATCCCATTAGCATTAAACTCAAACTCCTTCAATAAAACATAGGTAAAGGATAAGGTGTCGAAAAGGCAAAAAGAAAGATTATTCAGTCCAACTTCAACCGAAAGATGACATTTTTCAGTCAATAAATTATTGGATGAGGATGGGCTGAAATTTACTTTTGGTAATATTTTATTCGCCCCAATTTCCATTTAAAGAAGCTTCTGACATGGAGCCAACTTTTATTTGGCTCTGTAAATCATATTTTTTATTTTCAGCATCTAATCCTATAAGCACATCAGAATATTTTGCGAAAACCTCAAACACTTGCACTATAACTTTCCCCTTTTCAATATTTCCTGCATCAATACCATACATTTTATTTTTGGTGTGAGGAATGTACTGTAATGCTTCCATTACAAAAGGAATACCCTGATTTCTTGTGCCTAAATAATCTTCAGAAAAAATATGAGATTTAGCATCAATAAATATAGTATCTCTGCTTATAAGCCCAGCTTTTACTGCTTGTAATTCTGTAAGTGTATCTGGCGCTTCCCCCTCCGATTTTACTACTGCTATCGAATCAAAATTCAAAAAATAAAGCAAAGAATCAAAGTTATCTGCAAACTCTTGATGTTTATTTTTATAAGCAATCTGTACAGCTCTTAAATCTTTAAGGTTTTGTACATTTTCGGCAATTCTTATTTTTGCTACTTTCTGAAACTCTACTTCACTATTTATACTGTTATATACAAAATAAGCAAGTATTATATTTAAAGGGATAAGAATTAATGCAATTTGTTTAGCTTTCATTTTAATTATTTTTTTTAAGTCGCAAATTTACAATTTTTGCTGAATAAATAATAATTTGTTTTTTCTTTGTAAAAATATTTTTAATAAATGAGAAAAACACTTAGCAAAATTATATTTAAAATAATGAGATGGAAAATAATTGGTAGGATTCCAGAAATTAAGAAATATATTGTCATCTCTGCACCACACACTTCCAATTGGGATTTCCTTATTGGTAGATGTTTTGCTTATATTTTGGAAATAAAGCCAAAATATTTAATAAAAAGCGAACTCTATTTTTGGCCTCTTAGTATTTTAATTAATTGGAATGGTGGAATTCCTGTTTACCGAAAAAGCGGAAAAAATACTGTGGACCAAGTAGTAGAAACACTAAAGAAATCTAATAATATGATCTTGGGAATTGCTCCTGAAGGAACAAGGAAAAGAGTAAGAAAATGGAAAACAGGCTTTTATTTTATCGCACAAAAGGCAAGAGCTCCTATTGTATTGATGTATATGGATTATGCAAAAAAAGAAGTTGGCTTTTTAGATTTGCTAGAGCCAAGCGGTGATTTACAAAAAGACATGCAAATAATTCAAGAGCATTATAAAGATGTAATAGGCAAAAATCCTAAACAATATAATCCAAAAATTTATTAGGAAAAATCTTGTTAAAAAAAATGCAAAAACAAATCTCTTAATTTGAACAAAATTTACTGAATCTTTTATTTTTGCTTTCATTAAATTATAAAATATGTCATCACAAGCTACACTAACTTTAGCAACCCAAGAACAAGCACAAGAAATGGGACTTCTTCCAGAGGAATTTGATAAAATCAAGGAGATATTAGGACGAACACCTAACTTTTGTGAACTAAGCGTATTTGGCGTAATGTGGTCAGAGCATTGCTCCTACAAAAACTCAATAAATTGGCTTAAAACCCTGCCAAAAACAGGACCGCACATGCTAGTAGAAGCAGGAGAAGAAAATGCAGGATTGGTTGATATTGGGAATGGTTTGGCATGTTGTTTTAAAATTGAATCGCACAATCATCCTTCCGCATTGGAGCCTTACCAAGGGGCAGCAACAGGAGTTGGCGGAATAAACAGAGATATTTTTACAATGGGCGCTCGCCCAGTAGCTCAACTGAATTCTTTGCGTTTTGGAAATATAAAGTTAGACAGAACAAAATGGCTAGTGAAAGGCGTAGTAAAAGGCATTGGCGATTACGGAAATGCTTTTGGGATTCCTATTGTTGGTGGAGAGGTTTTCTTTGATGATTGCTACAATACCAATCCACTTGTAAATGCTTTTTCGGCAGGAATAATGAAAAAAGGAGAAATGATTTCAGCTACTTCATCTGGTGTGGGAAATCCTGTTTTTATTGTGGGCTCACGAACAGGGAAAGATGGAATTCATGGTGCCTCATTTGCATCAAAAGATATTACAGAAGATTCGGCAGAGGATTTGCCAGCTGTGCAAGTTGGGGACCCTTTCCAGGAAAAATTATTGTTGGAAGCCACTTTGGAATTAGGGAAAACAGATGCAGTGGTGGGCATGCAAGATATGGGTGCTGCCGGAATTACTTGTTCCTCCAATGAAATGTCGGCTGCCGGAGAACATGGTATGATTATCCATTTAGATAAAGTACCCACTCGCCAAAAGGACATGAAAGATTGGGAAATATTACTTTCTGAATCGCAAGAGAGAATGTTGGTAGTGGTAGAAAAAGGAAAAGAAGATATTGTAAACGCCATATTCGACAAATGGGATTTGTCTTGCGAACAAATAGGGGAAGTTACAGCAGGCGATAGGGTAAAATATTATATGCATGACCAGTTGGTAGGAGATGTGCCTTGTGCTGATTTGGTTTTAGGAGGTGGTGCACCAGTTTACGAAAGAGAATATTCTGAGCCAGCTTATTATCAGGAATTTAAAAAGTTTGATATTGAGAGCATCAAGCAACCAACTGATTTGGTTGAGGTGGCTAAATTTTTAACAGCACATCAAAATATTGCATCCAAAAGATGGGTATATGAGCAGTACGACTCTATGGTAGGTACGGTAAATATGAGCACCAATTACCCAACTGATGCAGGAATAGTCAACCTAAAAGGTACGGACAAAGCCCTTGCCATGACGGTTGATTGTAATGCGAGAATGGTAAATGCTGACCCAGAAGAGGGTTGTGCTATGGCTGTGGCAGAAGCTGCCAGAAACATTGTTTGTTCTGGCGGTGTGCCTTCTGCAATTACGAATTGTTTGAACTTTGGAAATCCGTACAACCCAGAAGTATATTGGCAATTTGTGGGCGCCATAAAAGGGATGACCAAAGCTTGTAAGAAATTCAACACCCCTGTTACTGGCGGAAATGTGAGTTTCTATAACCAATCGGCTGTTGAAGGCAGAGAAGTGCCTGTTTTCCCAACACCAACCATTGGTATGTTGGGTATTGTAGAAGATAAAAAACACATTACTTCACTTGCGTTTAAAGGAAAATCTGATTTGATTTATTTGCTTGGAAAATGTGAGAATGATATTTCAAGCTCAGAATATTTAGCTTCTTTTCATGGAATAAAAGAATCGCCTGCACCAAACTTTGATTTGGATGTGGAATACGAATTACAAAAAACCATCACAAAACTTATTAGAGCAGAAGTTTTAGAATCAGCTCACGATATTTCGGATGGCGGACTATTCATCACGCTATTAGAAAGTGCTATGTATAATAACTTAGGATTTGATATTACTTCTTGTAGTGAAATTCGAGAAGATGCTTTTCTTTTTGGAGAAGCACCATCAAGAATTATTATTTCTGTGCAAGAAACTAAAGAAGATGTGTTCTTGGATATTTTAAAAACTGCCAATATGCCTTTCGCACTTATGGGACATGTTACTAGAGGGGATATCCGTATTGATGATAAATCTTTTGGGGATATTACAGAATATAAGAAAATTTATGATAATGCTTTAGCCCTGAAGTTGAAGTGATAATTTGATATTTTTTTCTATTCTCTCTTTTCTTTCTTCTAAATTCTGATTTCTAACTACTATTTCTAATTTTCAAATACTTTTCAAAAAAAAATATCGTTCCACTTTGCAATTATTAGAACAAAAAGTAAATTTGCCTCCCTTAAATTAAAAAACACAAAATGGAAGAAACACTAACAACTGACATTAAGCAGTTAAACGAAAAAATAAATAAAGAAAGTGCCATCATTGATATGCTCACTTTGGAAATAGGAAAAGTGATAGTTGGGCAGAAACAGATGAGCGAACGACTTTTAGTAGCTCTTTTATCAAACGGACATATACTACTAGAAGGCGTGCCAGGGCTAGCCAAAACACTAGCCATTAGCACCTTATCAAAAACCATAGATGCTAAATTCAGCCGTTTACAATTTACTCCTGATTTGCTTCCTGCCGATTTGATTGGTACGCAAATATACAGCCCGAAAAACGAACAATTTTCTGTAAAGAAAGGACCGATTTTTGCTAACTTTATTCTAGCAGATGAAATAAATCGTGCACCAGCAAAAGTACAGTCGGCACTATTAGAAGCCATGCAAGAAAGGCAAGTAACTATCGGTGGAGAAACTTACAAATTAGAAGAGCCGTTTTTGGTAATGGCAACACAAAACCCAGTGGAGCAAGAAGGAACTTATCCTTTGCCAGAGGCGCAAGTAGATAGGTTTATGCTAAAAGTAATCATTGATTATCCTGAAAAGGAAGAGGAAAAATTAATTGTTCGGCACAATTTAGCAGAAAAATTCCCAACAGTAAATAAAGTACTTAACAAAGAGGCAATTATCAATGCAAGAAATATTGTGAAGCAAGTGTATATGGATGAGAAAATTGAGCAATATATAATTGATATTGTATTTGCTACAAGAAATCCAGAAAAATACGGCTTAGAAAAATTAAAGGATTTAATCAGTTTTGGTGCCTCCCCAAGAGCAAGTATCAATTTGGCAATGGCTAGCAAGGCTTATGCTTTTATAAAAAGAAGAGGTTATGTCATTCCAGAAGATGTGCGTGCACTTTGCCATGATGTATTGCGTCATAGAATTGGTTTAACCTATGAAGCAGAAGCTGAAAACATCACAACAGAAGATATTATAAAAGACATTCTGAACACAGTAGAGATTCCGTAAATGAGCACAAGCGAATTATTAAAGAAAGTCCGTAAGATTGAGATAAAAACCAAAGGGCTTTCCAATCATATTTTTGCTGGCGAATACCACACCGCCTTTAAGGGTAAGGGTATGGCTTTTTCGGAAGTGCGTGAATACCAAGCGGGAGATGATGTTCGCACAATTGACTGGAATGTAACGGCTCGTTACAATAATCCTTTTGTGAAAATTTTTGAGGAAGAAAGGGAAATGACTGTTATGCTACTTATTGATATTAGCAAATCCGGGAAGTTTGGGACAGAGCAAAAAACGAAAAAGGAAATTGCTACTGAACTTTCAGCTGTTTTGGCTTTTTCGGCCATTCAGAATAATGATAAAGTCGGGGTCATTTTCTTTACCGATATTATTGAAAAATTTATTCCCCCAAAGAAAGGAAAATCGCATATTCTAAGAATTATTAGGGAGCTTTTGGCTTTTGAGCCAGAAAAAAACGGCACCAATATTGCTGCTGCTTTGGAGTATTTTTCTTCTGTTATAAAGAAAAGAAGTGTTTGTTTTATTCTCTCTGATTTTTTGGATGATGATTTTACAAAACCTTTGCAAATAGCCAATAAAAAACATGATATTGTGGCTATCCGCATTCATGATAAAAGAGAGGAAGCCTTGCCAAATGTGGGGATGATAAAAATGTTAGATGCCGAAAGTGGTAAAACTTCTTGGATTGATACATCTTCTAAAAAAATACGAAACAGATTTAGTGGCAATTACAAAAAAAGAGCTGAAAAATTAAAGCAAGATTTTCTGCTTTGCGGAGTAGACCACATCAATATCAACACGGCAGAATCTTACATCAAACCGCTTATCAATTTTTTTAAACAAAGAGAACACAGAAGATAATGAGAAAAATCCTGTTTGCCATTTTCTTTTTATTTAGTACTTTTCTGTTTCCCCAAGAGCAGAGTTTAGATACTTCTGTAATTCGAATTGGTGAGCAAACAAAGCTAAGTATTAGTTGCGCTTTTGAAAAAGGAAAGCCATTTGTTTGGCCAAACTTTAATGACACCATTGTAAATGGAGTAGAAATTATTGACAGAACAAAAGTTGACAGCACTGAAACTGAAAATACAATCATAATTTCTCAAAAGTTTATCATTAGTGCTTTCGATAGTGGAAGCTATTATTTTCCGCCAATAATTTTTAATGAAAACTTAAAAACAGAAGGGCTTATTTTAAATGTTCAAACTGTTGAATTAACAGAAGATGCAGTATTAAAAGACATCAAACCACCATTAGATGCACCTTTCGGATGGAGTGATATTTGGCCCTTTTTACTTGGGCTATTTTTAATAATTCTGATTTATTTACTATTAAAAAAATATGTGTTTGTAAAGAAAAAACAAGTGATAAAAGCAAAACCAAAAGTGATAATCCCTGCTAATGTGATTGCTGTTGCAGCATTAAAAGATTTGGAGAAAAAACAACTGTGGCAAAAGGGGGAATTAAAGCAGTATCATTCTGAAATTTCAGAAATATTAAGGACTTATTTGGAGCAAAGATTCCAGATATTGGCTTTGGAACTCCCCACTTATGATATTATTCAAAATTTGAAAAATAAAGATTTACAAAAAGAAGATTTACAAACCCTTAGTACTATTTTGAAAAAAGCTGATTTGGCAAAATACGCCAAAAGCAAACCAACAGATTTGGAGAATGAAAAGAGCATGGAGCAATCTGTAATTTTTGTGAAAAATACTAAAAAAATGGAGGTGAAAAATGACTAATATCGCATTTGTAAATCCTGAATATTTTTATCTTTTACTTCTTATTCCTATAATTGGAATTTGGTATTTTTTACAAAGAAAGAAAATACAATCTGACATTTTATTTTCGGACACAAGTGGAATAAAAGATGGAAATACTCTAAAAAATAAGCTGATTCACCTGCCTTTTTTACTAAAACTCTTGACTGGGGCTCTGCTTATTATTGCATTGGCAAGACCGCAATCTACTTCTAGCTGGGAAGATACAACAACAGAAGGAATCGACATCATTCTATCCATGGATATTTCCGGCAGTATGCTAGCAGAGGATTTAAAACCTAACCGTTTAGAAGCCTCTAAAAATGTAGCGCTCAATTTTATTTCAAAAAGGGTGAATGATAGAATTGGCTTGGTTGTTTTTAGTGGTGAGAGTTTCACCCAATGCCCACTTACTACCGACCATAATGTGCTTATCAATTTGTTCAAAGATGTAAAAAGTGGCATGATAGCAGATGGCACAGCTATTGGGATGGGTTTGGCAACAGCCGTAAACCGATTGAAAGACAGCAAAGCCATTAGTAGAGTGATTATTTTACTCACAGATGGGGTAAATAATCAGGGATTGGTAGCACCACTTACTGCTGCTGAAATTGCGGAGAAATTTGGAATACGAGTTTATACCATTGGCGTAGGAACGCAAGGTTATGCCCCCTACCCTTTCCAAACTCCTTTCGGTGTGCAATACCAAGATATTGAGGTACAAATTGATGAAAAAACTTTGCAGGATATTGCTACCATTACGGATGGAAAATATTTCAGAGCAACCAATAACAAATCCTTAGAAGAAATTTATCAGGACATTAATAAATTGGAAAAATCAAAAATAGAAACAACAGAATACCACAAAAGAAAAGAGGAATTTTTGCCTTTTGCTTTATGGGCTTTATTTTTTCTCTGTCTTTCCTTTGTTTTGAAAACTACTTTTTTAAAGTCAATTCCATAAATGCTACGATACGAAAACATAGAATTATTGAATCTGCTTTATGGACTTATTCCTATTGCTTTTCTGATAATTTATTATAGAAAATGGAAAGATAATGCCTTAAAATCTTTTGGGGAAACGCTTACAATAAAAGGACTAATGCCTTCATTTTCAAAGAGCAGAGAAAACATAAAATTTTCTTTACTTATTCTGTGTATTTTAACTTTAATTATTGGAATCAGCAATCCTCAAATTGGTACAAAAATGGAGGAAGTAAAAAGAGAAGGAGTTGATTTGATGATTGCATTGGATTTATCAAATTCTATGCTTGCAGAGGATATAAAACCCAACCGCTTAGAAAGAGCCAGACAAGCCATTTCTCGCCTTATTGACAAATTAGAAGGCGATAGAATCGGGCTGATTGTATTTGCAGGAGATGCCTATGTGCAACTGCCAATCACTACCGATTATTCTGCTGCAAAATTGTTCCTCTCTACTGTAAATACCAATATTATTCCAACCCAAGGCACAGCCATTGGCAAAGCCATTTCCCTTAGTATGCGCTCCTTTGATATGGAAAACGGACAAAATAAAGCCATCATTATTATTACAGATGGAGAAAATCATGAGGAAGATGCCATAGAGCAGACAAAATTAGCTGCTGAAAAAGGAGTATTTGTGCATACCTTAGGGATGGGGCTTGCCAAAGGCGGACCAATTCCTGTTTATAGTAAATATGGAAATAATACTGGATTTCGAAAAGACAAGGAGGGAAATACGGTAATTAGCAAACTCAACGAGCAGATGTTGCAAGAGATTGCCACTGCTGGCAAAGGCACTTATGTGCGAGCAAATAACACACAAGCAGGGCTTTCTGCACTTTTTGCAGAAATCAACAAGATGGAGAAAAAAGAAATCGGCACCATGGTTTTTACTGATTACAAAGACCGGTTTCAACTCTTTTTGTCTATCGCACTATTGCTGTTATTTTTTGATTTAGTTTTGCTCAGCAGAAAAAATAAATGGAACAATTAATGAATAAGTATCTCATCATATTATTTCTTCTAATAGAAGTAGCTGTAATGGCTCAAAACAAGAAAACCCATTTACGAAATGGAAACGATTTATATGCCGATAGTTTGTTTAATGATGCGGAAATGAAATACAGAAAATCATTAGAAAAGGATCAAGATTATTTTTCTGCTTCCTACAATTTAGCGGATGCTATTTACAAACAAGAAAGATATGAAGAATCTTCTGCACTTTTTGATGGCTTAAAGGACAATGCAAAGGATAAGAATGAACTGTCAAAAATCTATCATAATTTGGGGAATTCTATGTTCAAACAGCAAAAATTAGAGGAAAGTATTTCTGCATACAAAAACGCACTTAAAAATAATCCAACTGATGAAGATACAAGGCATAATTTAGCCTTTGCCCAGAAAATGTTGCAACAGCAGCAAGAGCAGCAAAAACAGAATGAAGAAAACAAAGAAAAGCAAGAAGACAAAGAAAAAAATAAAGAAGAGGAAAATAAACAACAGCAAGAAAAACAAGAGGAAAAACAGCAACAAAAGAAAGAGCAGCAACCACAAGAAAAAGAAGATATGAGTAAAGAGACGGCCAAGAAAATGTTGGAGGCATTGGAGCAACAAGAAAGGGAGTTGCAAGAAAAGTTGCAAAAGAAAAAAGTAAAGGGGAAAAAAGTAAAAGTTTTAAAAGATTGGTAAATTGAAAAAAATTCTATTCATATTATTTTTAGGATTCTGCTTTTTGGCACATGCGCAAGATTTGCAACTATTTGTTGCTGTTAACAAGAATCCTGCTTTATATGGAGAGCAAATAAGAGTGGAGTTTTCCATTGCTGCAAAAGGAGAGAATTTTAGAGGTCCAAATTTTAAGGATTTTAAAATTCTGGGAGGACCAAATCCTTCCACTTCATCTAGTTATACTTTTGTAAACGGAAAGAGTAAGAGCCAAACTACCACTACTTATTCTTACTTTTTGCAAGCTAAAAAAGTTGGAGATTTAACTATTTCTTCTGCTACAATAAATGTAAAAGGGAAGCAATATACAAGCAATGCTGTTAAGATTAAAATTGTAAAAAATAATTCACAAAAAAATAATAATAGGAAGAATAAAAATGCAAAAACAATAAATAACAAACAGCTTTATTTGACTGCAACTGTAAACAAAACTAAAATTTATCAGGGACAGCAAATTTCTGTTATTTACAAACTATTTACTAGAGTAGATTTGGCTTCAACAGAATTCTCTAAAAATCCATCTTTAAATGGATTTTGGACAGAGGATTTAAAAGTGAGTAGTAAATTCAAAAGGGAAATAATTGACGGAATCCCTTACAATGTAGCAATCGTAAAAAAAGCATTACTTACAGCACAAAAATCTGGAGATTTGAAAATTGACCAAATGAAAATCAAAACTCAAGTAAGGGTGCAGAATAATAACAAAAGAAGCAATCATTTTGATCCTTTTGGCATGTTTAATCAGTATTCTACTGTTGAGAAAGTGCTAAGCTCAAATCCTATTAATATAAAAGTAGAACCCCTACCAAGTCCAAAACCAATACATTTTTATGGTGGAGTTGGGAAGCTTAAAATAAAAGTAGAGGTAGATAACAAAAGTGTAAAAGCCAATGAAGCCATCAATATGAAAATCACCCTTTCAGGAAATGGAAATTTGGCATTACTAAAACCTTTTAAAATTGATTTCCCTCCTGATTTTGAGGTGTATGACCCAAAAATAATTGATAAAACTTTTAGTACAAATACACAGACAAATGGAAAAAAGATTTTTGAATATTTACTAATCCCCCGTTTTGAAGGAAATTATGAAATTCCTGCAATTTCCTATGATTATTTTAATCCTTCAACCAAAAAATATCAAACAATTCGCACTAATAAAATTCCTATTACTGTGCTAAAAGGTGATACAGAAGAAAGTGGAATAAGTAATGTGACAAATAAAGAGGATGTAAAACTCTTAAATACTGATATTAGATACATTAAAACTCAAACTAATTTAGAAGAAAAAGGTGCTTATTTTTATCAATCTAAACTTTTTTGGATGCTTTTCATTACACCAATATTACTTTTTCTATCACTATTGATTTATCTAAAAATAATGGGTAAAAATGATACAAATAGCATTTACAATAAAAGCAGAAAAGCAACAAAATATGCACAAAAACGACTTAAAACTGCGCAAAAACACTTAAATAATGACGAAAAAGAACTGTTTTTTGAAGAAATCGAAAAATCACTTTGGGGCTATTTTGCCGATAAATTTAGCGTAGAAGTAGCGCGACTTTCAAAAGATAGTGTTCGGCAATATTTTGAAAAATTTAACATCAAAGAGCAAACACAAAATCAATTTATTTCACTTTTGGGAGATTGTGAAATGGCTCGGTATGCCCCATCTACAATGCAAAATACTAAAATGGAAGAATTGTTAAAATCCGCACAAGAAATAATAATTGAAGTAGAATCGCAAAAGAAATGAGAAAGTTATTTTTGATATTAAGCTTTGTTTTTACCGCTAGTTTTTTGCTTGCAAACAATCCTCTTTTCGAACAAGCAAACAAATTGTATGCAGAAGAAGAATATAAACAAGCTATTGTGCTTTACGACAGCATTCAGCAAAAAGAACTGCAGAGTGAGGAGCTATTTTATAATATGGGAAATGCCTATTACAAATTACAAAATTGGGCAGAAAGCATTTTCTATTATGAGAAAACGCTTAAGCTAAATTCAAATAATGAAGATGCTCTACATAATTTGGAGTTGGCTCAACTCAAAATAGCAGATAATATAGAGGCTATTCCTTCTCTGTTTTTTGAAAAATGGATCTCGTCAATTATCTCTTTCTTGAAAATGGATTATTGGGCAATACTTTGCGTTTTCTTACTTTGGCTTAGTTTTTTTGTATTTGGAATAAAAAATCTTAGTAATTTTCAACTTCCAAATTACCTTTTAATTGCACTTTTGATTTTGTCTTTTAATACTTTATTTTTTGCAAATAAGCAGTATCATGAAAAAATAAAGCAAAAACCTGCTATTATTTTCTCCTCAGCAGTAGTGATAAAAAGCGCACCTTCATTTAATGCAAACGATTTATTTTCTCTTCATTCTGGAAGCAAGATAATTATCACAGACCAGATTGGAGAATGGGTTCAAATTCGGATTGCAAATGGAAATAAGGGCTGGATGCTGAAAAACAATTGCAAAGAGATTTGAACAATAGTTAAAAAATAACTTTCTCAAAGCCCAATTTATTTCTGATTTTTTTCGTATATTTGTAGCCTATATAAAAAAACCTATAAAAAAATGAAAAGATATTTATGGATTTTCTCGATTTCAGCATTGCTTTTTTCTAGAACTATTTCACATGCTACAAACCCAACAGAATGGACTACTTATTACGAAAATGATGAGATTACTATTTCCTTTACTTATTTGAATTGCGAATATTTAGAACAATTTGATAATGAATACCTAATACTACGCATTCAAAATAACAGTAATAAGGATATTACTATTGATTGGCAAGAACAATTATGGTACGACAATAAATGTATGAATTGCGAACTTGAAAGCCCTGAATTTCGTAAAGAAATAACAGTAAAAGCAGATGCAACAATAAGTGGTGACTGCACTACCTACAACAACTTAAGGATTTTCTCCAAGTTTACTGAAAAATTGGAAGATATGCCTGGTGTTGACAAGATAAATACACTTACAAAATTTGAACTGAAAAACTTAAACGTAAAATAATGAATAGAATTTCTACTTTTTCAAAATACATTCTACTAATAGGAATACTTATTTTCTCTATAGATTCTTATGCGCAATGTACTACAGAAATTAGAGCAGTAAGAGATACTATTGCCTGTGGTGAAAGTTTATTGTTGGAGAATATAACACTATCTAACTCACCTACCAGCGATAACTTCTCAGGAAGTACGTTAGGGGGATTATGGGCTTCTCCAGGAACTGTCTCTTCTGGGTGGACATTAACCTCTTCTTGTGGCGCAACACCTTCTGGGCAAAATTTATGGTTTGCACAAGGTGCTGTTATTCCTAGGAATGCAACTACAACAAATATTGATGCTTCTTGTGGAGGGACAATCTGTTTTGATTTCAGAATGGAAACACAAAGTGCTCCTCCTTGTGATGGGCCTGACCAAGCAAATGAAGCAATTTATGTTCAATATAGAAACAATACTACTGGTGGTGCTTGGACTACTTTCCAAACTTTTTTACCTGGTGCGGCCTTCACAGGATGGAATAACTATTGCTATCCTATTCCTGTTGGAGCTACTGCTGGTGGTCCAGGAAATTTAGTGCAATTTAGATGGATACAATTTAATGCTTCAACACCTACCTTTGACTTATGGGGTATTGATAATGTAGATATTTCGCTAAACCCCCCCTGCGGAATCCCTTATATAACCACTTTCTTTGGGCCAAATGTACCTGTAGCCTATACTTTAGATACCATAACCGTTACTCCTTATACAGATTCTGCAATATATTCTGTTTTTGTATCCAACGGAACGCTAAGTTGTACTGATAGTATTACGGTATATGTAGAACAACCATCCATTGTCTCTCAATTATTGACTTCTGCTTGTGCAGGTTCTGACACCTTAGATGCACAGGCAACCATTACAGCTAATTGCGACTATACATTAGAATTACTCAATTATAATCCTAGCGGAGCAACAACAGGCTGGGGGGTTGGAGGATCTTCTCCTCCATCATATCATAATCTAGATGTAAATGTGGATGGCTCACTGTACAGTAATTTTACTATGGCAACTGGGGCGCATGGAGCATCAATCTCTTTTCCAATTGCAGTTACTGATGGCGATTTGTTAGAAACATACTTTACATCATTAGGAGGTAATGCTAATGAGTGTGTCTATAGAATATATGACAGCCAAGGGAATGTAGCAAATACTGGAGCGGGTAATCCAGCATATACTGGGGTAGGAGGAACTCCTTCCCCTACATACTTCAATACTCATCTAATGTTTAATATAATAAATGGAGGTGCAGGATATAATTCAGCACCCTATAGCGTAGGAAATCCTGCACCTATTATTACCCTAAGTGGTGGTGGCTGTACAGTGGATACTATTTATGTAAATAATGTAACTTTTGGTACTGGAATTATTAATAGTATTATCAGTAGATACAATGGAATAACAAATGCAGCAACAGGCTGTACATCCCCACCTACTATAACTGTAACTGGTGGCGGTGGTGCTGGGGCAATAATTACCGCTACATTAGTAGATGATGCAGTTCATGTTACATGTCCTGCTACAGCTACTTATAATTATTCTTGGACGAATATTACTAGCGGTGGAGTTGCTGGATTGAGTAACCCAAATATTCAAAGTCCTTTGGCAACTGTTTCTACTCTTACACAATTTCAAGTTACTGCTTATGATTCTTTGCATCCGCTTTGTATTGCTATTGACACTGTTACTGTAAATGGAAATGCAGGTCTTGGAACTTTTGATTTTGCAATTACAAGCACCAACCCTATTTGTAATGATGGCACAGTAACCACAGTTGATTTTTCTATTTCTTCTTCAACTATTTCTTCTGGTAATTTTACTTTTGATATTGTAGATGGGAATGGAACAATTATAAATCCTACTCCAATACCATTTAACTCTATTCCTTTTACTGGAACTATTAATTTACCAACTCCAATTGTTGCGGGTAATTACTCTTATGGAATAACAAATGTGTTGGATGCAATTGGATGCCCTGTAGCGGTAAACCAACCAAATCCTATAACTTTTATAATTAACGATCCTCCTAATGCTGGAACTTATGGAGCAATTACAGTTTGTACTGCTGATCCTATATTTGATTTATTTTCTCAACTAAATGGAACGCCACAAATGGGAGGAACTTGGACTAATTCTTTAAATGTGCAAGTTGGTGCTTTTTACTTCCCTTATAGTGATTCTTCTGATGTATTTACATATACTTTAAATGGAATTCCTTGCCCAAATGATTTTTCAACTGTAACAGTTACAAATAACGCTTTACCAGATCCTGGACAAAATGCTTCTCATACCGTTTGTCAAAATGACCCCGCATTTAATATGGAGAATTTCTTGGGAGGCACGCCACAAACTGGTGGAAGCTGGGTGGATGCAAGTGGCAATAGTGTAAGCAATGGTATGTTTGATCCAAGCACTATGAGTGCTGGTGTGTATACTTATACCGTGACAGGATTATCGCCTTGCCCTAATCGTTCCGCAAATCTAAATGTTACGGTTGATGCTTTACCAACTGCTGCAATAAGCACTACTACCCCTACAATTTGTGATGGTAATTCTGCAACACTTAATTTTACTTTTACAGGCACTGCTCCTTTTGATGTAACTTACAATGATGGGGTAAATCCTTCTATAACTACAACAATAAATTCAACTACTGGAACTGCTACTCTAAACCCTACTTCTACTACAGTTTATACTTTGGTAAGTGTTTTAGATGCTAATGGGTGTTCTTCTGCTGTAAGTGGTAGCGTTACCATTACTGTAACTCCTGGACCTAATGCAGGAACCCCAGGAAGTAGATCCACTTGTGAAAGTTCTCCTGCATTTGATTTATTTTTAGAATTAGGAGGAACAGCTGATGTTGGTGGTAGCTGGACCGAAAGCGGAAATTCTGTTTCAAATATGTTTAATCCATCTACTTATGGTGCAGGTGTATTCACTTTAACCTACACAATAACTTCACCTCCTTGCCTGCCTGTTAGTGAAGATGTAACAGTAACTGTAAATCCATTGGTAAGTGCTGGAACAAATGGAAGCAATATCGTTTGTGAAAACGATTCTAACTTTAATCTGTTTAACTTTTTAAATGGAAGCCCTGATGTTGGTGGAAGCTGGGTGGATGCAAGTGGCAATAGTGTAAGCAATGGTATGTTTGATCAAAGCACTATGAGTGCTGGTGTGTATACTTATACCGTTTTGGGGACACCTCCTTGTATTGATGCAACTGCTACTGTAACGGTAACTGTAAATCCTCTACCAACAGTAACTATTAACGGAACAACAACAATTACTCAAGGACAAAGTACCCCAATTAATTTTACCTTTACAGGAACAGCTCCATATACTGTTGTTTATGATGATGGAACAGGACCAATAACTTCTCCATCTTTTAATTCTAATACAGGAACAATAAATGTGAGCCCGAATGCTACAACAGTTTATACTTTGGTAAGTGTAACAGATGCAAATGGTTGTATTACAAATACTAGTGGTTCGATTACTATTACGGTAAACCAGTTGCCAACAGTTACGCTTTCTGGAACGGCCACAATTTGTACAGGACAAAATACTGACCTAGATTTTAATTTAGGAGGTAGCCCTAACTTTACAGTGGAATACAATGTGAATGGAGTACTGACTTCCTATGTCTTTAACAGCACGGGTTCTAACCCTTTAAATGTAAATCCTGTAATCACAACCACTTACACCCTTGTGAGTATTACGGATGGAAATGGTATAATAGACAATAACGTAAGTGGCAGTGTGACTATTACAGTTAACCCATTACCAACTGCTGTTTTAAGTGGTGATAACACTATTTGTGATGGAACGCAAACACCTTTAAACTTTGCTTTAACAGGTGCGGCTGATTATACCCTAACTTATAACCCTGGAAACATTGCAGTTTCCTTAGATGCAAATGGAAATGATGTTTCTACTGGAAGTCCTGTGATTGTAAATCCAACCTCTACTACTTCTTACAGTATTGTTTCCATAGTAGATGCTAATACTTGTACAAATATTGGTTCTGGCTCTGCAACCATTACGGTTAATCCTTTACCTAATATGCAAATAATTGGTACTGCTGCAATATGCGCAGGACAAAGTGCAACAATAGGATTTACACCAACAGGAACTGCTCCATTTAATTTGAATTATTTAGTAAACGGAACAGCTACAAATGTAACCCTTGATGCTGCTGGAACAATTAGCGGAACACCACTTAGCGTTACGCCAAGCTCAACTACAACTTATACTTTGGTGGATGTTACGGATGCAAATTGCCCAAATCCGGTAAGTGGAAGTATCACAATTACTGTAAATCCCCTGCCAACTGCTACTATGAGCGGCTCTACTTCTATTTGTATAGGACAAAGCACTCCTTTAGATTTTAACTTTACAGGAACAGGACCTTACAATATTAATTATGATATTGATATAACTCCTACTTCTGCTGTTTTAAGTAATAATATCGATTCTATTGTGGTAAGCCCAACTTCAACAACTACTTATACTTTAATAGATGTTACGGATGCAAATTGTACTAACTCTGCAAACGGAACAGTTGTAGTAACGGTTAATCCGCTACCATCTGCTAACATTAGTGGTGGAGCTACTATTTGTGCTGATGGAAGTACTGCTCAGATTGATATTACAGCAGCTGGCACTGCTCCTTTTAATGTTATTTATTCAGATGGATTTAATGCTACTCCTCTTAATGGGATAAGTAGTCCTTATAATTTCCAGACCAATACAGCTGGAAATTATACTTTAATCAGTGTTACAGATTTTAATGGATGTGATGCTGTAAATATTTCTGGAGTTGCAACTGTTGTAGTAAATCCTTTACCTGTTGCAAGTTTTAGTTTTATGCCACAACCAATAGATATTAATAACCCAACTGTTTATTTTACTGATTTATCTTCTGGACATGTGTCTGGTATTTACGACTTTGGAGATGGAATAACTGCTCCTACTGTTTTGCTCGGTCAACTACAACACACTTACATTGATACGGGAAGTTTCCAAGTGCTTTATAGTGTAACCTCAGCTGATGGTTGTGTGGCTTCTGTGGGACATACCATTATTATTGATCCAGCATTTTTGATTTATATTCCTACCGGATTTACACCAAACAGGGATGGAAAAAATGATGACTTTATTCCAATTATGATGGGGATTGATGAATATGATTTCTACATTTACGATAGGTTTGGGGAATTGGTTTTTGAAACTGAAAATCAATTAGAAGGATGGAATGGAAGAGTAAATGGTAGAGAATTTGCACTTGCAGGGCACTATGCTTATACAGTAAAAATAATTGACATGCTTGGCAAGAAAAGAGATTTTACAGGAACATTAACATTAATTAGATAAGATAATAAGAAACATTTTTATGCTAAAAACCATCAAATACTCTATACTACTTAGCTTGATGGTATTGTATAGTAGCAATTCTTATGCTACACATGCTGCTGGGATGGACATTACCTACCAATGTGTTGGTAGTGCAGGAGGTGGAAGTGGTGTGCAAATTACAGTTACCATAAATACCCAAAGTTGGGGAAACGAAATTTCATGGGATATAACTACCTCAGCAGGAGTGGTAGTAGCAAGTGGTAGTGGTTATAGTAGTTGGAATTCTTCCACTTCCACATTTTGTGTGCCTACAGGAAGTTTAAACTTCAATATGTATGACTCTTATGGTGATGGTTGGAATGGCGGCACTTACTCTATTACTGGAAACACCTCTCTTTCTGGCACAACTTCTGGTGGTTTAACTGGATGGACAAGTTTTGGTACAAATTCTTTTAGCGTAAGCGGAGGAACTCCTTGTACAATTCCACCTTCATCACAATATTTAATTACTGTAAAGTTTTATAGAGATTGTGGAGGGATTTCTGCTCCTAGCTCATTTACACTAAATTATTCTTCTGCTAGTTGTGGACAAAGTGGAAGTGCTACTCTTTCTCAGGTGAGTGGAGGACAAGAAATTACTCCTATTTGCCCATCTTATACTACAACTTGTCAAAACTCTTGGGCTAGTATAACTGGAATACAGGAATATACTTATCAAACTACTATCACTCTCCCATCTCAATGCCCAGATTGGGTACTTTCAGTTTGTGAGTGTTGCAGAAATGGTGCTATAACAACAATTAGTGGTTCACCTCAACTTTGTGTAGAGGCAGTTATTAATAATACTGCAAGTGTTACGCCTTGTAATAATTCCCCTACTTTTTCGGTACTACCTGTTCCTTTTATATGTAATGGAATGACTTATTGCTACAATAATGGTGCAACAGATGTGGATGGAGATTCTTTAGTTTATTCTTTAGTTACACCTTTAACAAATACTGGAACGGTTAATTATCTTGGCGGATATTCAACTAACAACCCTGCTGGCGGAACTACTATGTTTGATCCTGTAACTGGAAATCTGTGCTTAACCACTGTAAATACCTTGGTTACTGTTATTGCAATTAAGGTAAGCGAATATCGAAATGGAGTACTAATAGGAAGTGTAATTCGTGATATTCAGGTGAATGTGATTAATTGTAGTAATAATAGCCCTTTACTTAGTGGGTTTGGGGGTAACCCTACCAATGTAAACAATAGCCCAACTTCAGCAGATTATACCTTTTGTGCAGATGGGGTTAGCCCAATAAATTTAACAATTAATGGCTCTGACCCTAACGCTACAAACAACTTAACCATGGTGTGGAATAATTCTATACCTGGTGCAACTTTTAATGTAAGTGGAAATAACACAAACTCCCCAATTGGTACATTTAGTTGGGTTCCAACTGCTGCTAATGCAAGTAATATTCCTTATTACTTTACAGTTTCCGTTTCGGATGATGCATGCCCTATAAATGCTAGTTTCTCTTATGCTTATTCCATTACAATAAGTGCCAATCCAGATGCTGGGATTAGTAATAATATTTCGGTTTGTGAAACAGATCCTCCTTTTAATCTGTTTGCTCAATTAGGAGGTTCGCCAACAGGAGGTGGTAGTTGGTACGATTCTAATTCCAATATTACTACTAATAGTTTTGATCCATCAACAGATAGTAGCGGTGTATTTACCTATGTACTTGATAGTGCAGGTAATTGTCCGGGTGATTCGGCTACTATTACCGTAAATGTAACTCCACCACCAAATGCTGGAACTTATGGAGCAATTACAGTTTGTACTGCTGATCCTATATTTGATTTATTTTTACAATTAGGTGGAACTCCTCTTTCTAGTGGAAATTGGACTGATAGTGGTGGAAATTCTGTTTCCAATCTTTTTGACCCTAGCAGTATGAGTAGCGGAACTTTTACCTATACCGTACAAGGTGCGGGAACTTGTGCAAGTGATACCGCTACAATCACAGTTATTGTAAACACCTCTCCTACTGCAACTCTTTCTGTTAATTCTCCTACTTGTAGTGGAGATAGTGTAACTTTAAATCTATCATTTACAGGACAAGGTCCTTTCACCTCCACAATTACTGATGGAAACTCAAGTAATATTTATAATATTTTAGCTAGTGGCGTACAAACTAACGGACAATCAGTTAGCTTTAATCCGACCTCAACTACTACTTATGCTATTACTTCAATAGCTGACCAAACCGCTTGCTTAAACCTAAATCCTATTATGGCAACAGTAAATGTTATACAACCTCCAAATGCAGGAATAGGAGGAAGTGTTTCTGCTTGCACTAATGATAGTATTATTGATTTAACGACTTACCTTTCAGGAGCTGATACAAATGGGATTTGGACTGACCCATCTAATAATACCATAATTAATATATTTAATCCTAATACTCAAACAGGAGGAATTTACACCTACACAGTAAGTGCCTCTCCTTGTCCTAATGATATTTCGACAATAAATGTTACTGTAAATTCTCCACCAAATGTAATGGCTAATGCTAATCCTTCTACTATTTGTGTTGGAGACCCTACAACCCTAACTGGAAGTGGAGCTTCTACATATAGTTGGAATAATGGCATAACAGATGGAGTTGCTTTTAACCCAACTTCAACTACTACTTATACTGTTACGGGTACTGATGTAAATAACTGTGTTAATACAGACATGATTACAGTTACTGTAAATACACTCCCTAATGTAGTAGCTAATGCTAATCCTTCTACTATTTGTGTTGGAGACCCTACAACCCTAACTGGAAGTGGAGCTTCTACATATAGTTGGAATAATGGCATAACAGATGGAGTTGCTTTTAACCCAACTTCAACTACTACTTATACTGTTACAGGTACTGATGTAAATGGTTGCATTGATTCTAATCAGATTACCGTAAATGTAAATAGCATTCCTGCTGCATCATTATCTGGAACTCAGAATGTATGTATAGGAAATAGTGCTACGCTCAATTTTAACTTAATTGGAAATCCTCCTTTTACAGTAAACTTTAATGATAGTACTTCTTTCTTTACTTCTTTACTTGATATAAATGGAAATCTACTTGCTGGAGATCCTATTTCTTTTAGTCCTTTATTAAATACTCCTTATTACATCACTAATGTTTCTGACGCTAATTCTTGTACTAACACAGCTTCTGGCTCGGAACTAATTATTGTTAATCCTCTGCCAACAGCCAGCATTTCTGGAGCTACTACAATTTGTGCAGGTACAAGTACTCCTCTTAATTTTTCTGTAACCGGAGCACATCCATTTTTATTAAATTATTCTGATGGCACATCTAATTTTAATATAACTTTAGATAGTTTAGGTGTTATGCCAGCAGGACAACTTTTGGTTTCTCCAACCACAAATACAACTTACACACTTGTAGATATTACTGATAATAATACTTGTTTCGATTTACTTTCTGACACTACACAAATATCTGTAATACAAAGCTCATCTGCCGGAATCAATGCAACTGCTCCTCCTTTTTGTGCAAATGATATAGCAACCAATATGATTTTACTATTGGGAGGAAATCCAGCAACAACTGGCGTTTGGACAGACCCTTCTGGAAATACAGTTTCTAATATGTTTGATCCATCAACTTCAACTCCCGGAACTTATATTTATACAGTTACTGCAGCTCCTTGTCCAACAACTTCAGCAAACCTGAATATAATAGTTAATAGTTTGCCTACTGCAACTATATCAGGATTAGACACCATTTGTACTGGTGAAAGCTCTGATTTATCGTTCTTACTTACTGGCTTAGCACCATTTAATGTAGATTATACCAATGGTACAAATAACTATAATGTTGATTTGGATGCTAATGGAAACAATGTCCTTTCTGGATCTCCTATTACTCATACTCCTTTACTTAATACAAATTATACTATTCTTGGAGTTACAGATGCAAATGGATGTACAAATTCCGGAAATGGAATAGCAGAAAAAATAGTGAATCCTTTACCAAATTTAAGCATTAGCGGAACTAATGCAATTTGTATTGGCGATAGTTCAACTCTAAATTTCAATATTCTTGTTGGTGCTGCTCCTTTTACTGTAAACTTAAATGATGGGGCTTCAACTTCTTCTTGGCAATTGGATATTAACGGAAATGTAAATGGTGCTCCTCTATTTGTAAAGCCAAATAATACAACTACATATACTTTACTTGATGTAACAGACGCCAATAATTGCGTTAATAATTTAAGTGGAAATGCAACAATCACTATTAATGCACTGCCAACTGCCCTTATTTCTGGTACAACTACCATTTGTGAAGGAGAAAATACTCCCATTTCTTTTACTCTTCAAAATGGACTTTCTCCTTATAGTGTTTCTTACAAAATTAATGGAACGCCTACTTCCGATAATTTCAATATAAGTGGAGTAAATACGCTCATGGTTAATCCTACTACTACAACTACTTATGCATTAGTGGACATTACAGATGCAAATAACTGCTATAATACCGCCAACGATTCTGCTACTATTGATGTAAATGAAAAGGTAGATGCAACAATGAGTGGCGGTGGAGATATTTGTAATGATGGCTCAAAGGCGACTATCGATATTATTACAAATGATTCTACTTCTGTAAATGTAACTTATACCAATGGCTTTATGCCAACTACACTTTCTGGAATAGGGCCATTTGAAATTAACACAAATCAAGCAGAAACCTATATGATAACAGATGTAGTGGATATATTTGGTTGTAAAGGAACCTTCTCTGGTAATGCTACTATTACTGTCAATCCTTTACCACTCGCAGAATTTAGTTTCTTCCCACAACCAACTGATTTGGATAATCCGCATATTAACTTTATTAATTCATCATTCGGGCATACAGCTTCCTTCTGGGATTTTGGAGATGGTTTAACTCTTAATGATACCATCTCAAAACTAATTCATACTTATCAGGATACTGGGCATTATAGAGTAAACTTAGCGGTAAGCAATCAGTTTGGCTGCACAGATACTATCTCATATACTATCATAATCGATCCAGTTTTTATTATTTATATTCCAAATGCTTTTACGCCAAATGCTGATAATATAAACAACTCTTTTGGTCCGTCTGTTTATGGAATAAAAGAATTTGAAATGAAAATTTATGACCGCTGGGGAGGACTCATTTATATTACTGATGATGAAAATAAGCCTTGGAATGGAACAATCAATGGTAATAAAACTCAAAGTGGAGTTTATTCCTATGCAATTATTGCTACCGATTTAAAAGATAAACCACATAAGTTTGTAGGGTATTTTACACTCTTAAGATAAATGAAAGTTATTGGTCTGATTTCCGACACACATGGTTTTCTTGACAATCGCTTTCTTACTCACCTTAAAAAATGTGATGAAATATGGCATGCAGGTGATATTGGCTCTTTAGAAGTTGTTAAAAATCTCAAAAAAATTGCACCACTTAAAGCTGTATTTGGAAATATTGATGACCATAAAATCCGATTAGAATTTCCTGAAAACTTAAGATTTATGTGTGAACAAGTAGATGTTTTTATCACACACATTGGCGGCTACCCTGGCAGATACGACAAAAGAGTGAAAAAGGAATTACACAGAAACCCTCCTACCCTTTTTATCTGTGGGCATTCTCATATCTTAAAGGTAATGAATGATAAAAAACTAGGGATTCTTCACATGAATCCTGGAGCAGCTGGTAATTCTGGATTGCATAAAGTAAAGACCATGCTCCGATTTACAATCAATGAAAAAGAGATAACAAATTTAGAGGTGATTGAGTTAAAAAGAGGAAATTAATATACTGTATGATTAATTAATAGTTGTAATTTGTTTTCATATCAGCACATTATCAAACTAAATCTTTTATCTAATTCTATCAGCTGATTTTACTAATTTTTCATCCTTTTTGATAAAGTAATTGGCTAATATAATTAGTAAATAAGGAATGATTAATAAGAACAATCCAATAGCAAAATTATAATCTTCTCTACTAAATATAATAATTATAAAACTAATGGTGATACATAATTTACTTATTTGGTTGATAATTAGTTGTCTGTTTCTGTTTTTGAATTGAAAAATGGAAAATATTGCAAGTCCAACAGAAAGAAAAATACTAAGCCGAGCATAAAAAAAAGCTTCAGTAAGAAAGATACTGATTTCATCACTTTCAAATACAGGAAAATAAAAAACAATAAGTATTGAGATTGTAGCAGAAAGTAACAGGAATAAACTTTGTATTCTTTGAATCATAATTGATGTATAAAAAAACAAAAATAATTAAAAATTTAGCGGAAAGTATAGTTTGTAAAATTATTTGTATTATTGCACTATCTTTTCATAAGCATAATTCAACATTTACATATTTTCACTTCACAATTTAACATGACGAAAGTCTATTTTTACAACACAATTTTATTAAAAAATGTACAAACTAGAAGATTTAAACAAGAAAAAAGTTTCTGATTTAAAAGAAATTGCAAAAGAATTGAACATTCCAAAAGCAGAAAAACTATTAAAATCGGATCTGGTTTACCAAATTCTCGATTTTCAATCCGTGCTTCCTACAAGCAACACTGCTGAACCTAAAAAGCAGGAGAACAAGCACCAACAAAAAAAGTTTAGACCAAGAAGCCCTAAAAAAGAAAATATAGAAAAAACAGACAGGCAACAAAAACCTGAGAAAAAAGATCATCAACAAAAGAAACCTTTTCAAAAAAAATCACAACATCATCCAAAGCAGCAGCAAAATCCAAACCAAAATCAAGAAAAAAAAGGACACAATTATAATTACGATTTTGATGGAATTATTATAGCGGAAGGCGTTTTAGAAATTATGCCTGATGGATATGGTTTTATGCGTTCATCTGATTATCATTACCTCACATCTCCTGATGATGTGTACATTTCTCAATCTCAAATAAAACTCTTAGGACTAAAAACTGGAGATACAATAAGAGGAACTGTACGCCCACCAAAAGAAGGAGAAAAATATTTTCCACTAATCAGAGTAGAAACTATAAATGGGAGAGATCCAAATGTTGTAAGAGATCGTGTACCATTTGAACATTTAACTCCTTTGTTCCCTTTTGAAAAATTTAATTTAACCAATAATGGGCATAGTAGTTTATCTACCAGAATGCTAGATATTTTTACTCCAATCGGTAAAGGACAAAGAGGATTAATTGTCTCACAACCAAAAACAGGAAAAACAGTTTTGCTAAAAGATATTGCTAATGCTATTGCTGATAATCATCCTGAAATTTATATGATTATTTTACTTATTGATGAACGCCCAGAGGAAGTTACCGATATGGAAAGAAGTGTGAATGCAGAAGTAATCGCTTCTACTTTTGATGAACCAGCCGATAGACATGTCAAAGTAGCTAATATTGTGCTTGAAAAAGCTAAAAGAATGGTGGAATGTGGACATGATGTAGTTATATTATTGGATTCTATTACTAGATTAGCAAGGGCTTACAATACTGTTCAGCCTGCTTCTGGAAAAGTGCTTAGTGGTGGCGTGGACGCCAATGCATTGCACAAGCCAAAAAGATTTTTTGGGGCAGCCAGAAAAATTGAAAATGGTGGTTCACTTACTATTTTAGCCACTGCTCTTACCGAAACAGGAAGCAAAATGGATGAAGTTATTTTTGAAGAATTTAAAGGAACTGGAAATATGGAATTGCAATTAGATAGACGAATTTCCAACAGAAGAATTTATCCAGCAGTTGATTTGGTTTCTTCCTCCACTAGAAAAGAAGATTTATTATTGGATAAAGATGATATCCAAAGAATTTGGGTACTCAGAAATTACCTTGCAGATATGACAGCTGTAGAAGCTATCGAATTTATGAAAGAAAGAATCCTTAGAACAAAAGATAATAAGGAGTTCTTACTTACCATGAATGGATAAAAATAATGTAATAATGTTTCAGTGTAAAAATTAACCCTTTTTTAGAGTTTTTTTGTAATTGTAAGTTCAACTAATAACTGCAGCATGAGATTAAAATAAATGGAGTTTATCCCACCTGTTTTGAATGATAATTTAAATTCGTATTCTTATGCAAAATTCAAACAACTAAACGAAAAGCAAAAGCATTAAATTCAATCTTTACTTCTCAGAAATACTTAAATCTCTTTATTGAAAATTTGGATTTAAAAAAAACTTTAATTTTTTTTGTCAAGTATTTTTAGTTCTTCTATAAAAAGAAAAAAGTCCTGTTTTTTTCAAAACAGGACTTTTCCTTATAGAGCGGCAACGACCTACTCTCCCAGATATCACTCTAGTACCATCGGCGCAACTGGGCTTAACTTCTCTGTTCGAAATGGGAAGAGGTGGACACCAGTGCTGTAGTCACCATAAAATCTTAAATATGACATATATGGTAATGAATATATATAATTAAATCCAAAGTCTATGGGTAATTAGTATCACTCAGCTTTGACATTTCTGTCTTTACACCTGTGACCTATCAACGTCATCGTCTATAACGACCCTTAAAAAGAAATCTAATCTTGAGATGAGTTTCGTGCTTAGATGCTTTCAGCGCTTATC
>JACKQG010001594.1_pt1 | contig 31036 bp, 13 predicted proteins | sample 8237621 | NCBI WGS metagenome assembly JACKQG01 (sample SAMN15677084, study PRJNA649215) | marine metagenome | biome: marine; feature: Black Sea; material: saline water; isolation source: suspended particulate matter (SPM) from the Black Sea western gyre | collected 2013-06-09/2013-06-10 | depth... | reverse complement strand
ACAGTTGGACACGCGCAGCATTAAAGGTGAAGTAGTAATTATGATTGGAGGGAACAAGGCGTGACCAAAGACCAAGTTTTCGAGTATGCACGAGATGATTTTAATTATCCCAGATGGATTCAAAACCTTCTAAAGAAAGCCCTCAACTTTGCCATCACAAAGGTTCAGGAAGGGAAGGTTGAAGCCAGTACACTGACCAAGACCCGTTATGTTGTTGGTTTATCCAGTATGTTTGCCCTGGTATTGGGCTTGTATCTATGGACAGCAGTCTTTCTGGCGATCTGGCTGTTCATGGATCAGATTCAGTTGCACCTGTTTGTTGATAGATCTGCTCCCAGCAGCCGGTTTAAACATTTTGTGGAGGAAGTGCCACTTATGTTTGCATTAAGTCTTCACATGTGGGTTGAGGGGCATCTTTGGACGGGTATAGCCGGTCTCGTTGGAATTACTGGTCTCTATCTGCTTACAAATTTGCAGATGAAATATGATCTGACAGCCATTAATCTCCCACATCTCTACTTTTTAAGATGGGATAGAATGGGCATCCTGTTTCTGTTTACGCTGTTAGGGTCCTGGCCTGGTGAAAGAGCCTACTTGTTTGTGGTGCTCTTGGCCTGGTTCCTGGCAGCCTTAAGTTTTTACGATTATATCTGGATACTTATCCAATTAGCTAAAAAGAAAAAATGAAAACTGTTAAACCACTGCTCATAAGTTTCGAAGGTATTGACGGATCTGGGAAATCAACCCAGTGCAAAATGCTGTATCATGAACTCCTGGATCGGGGTTATGGTGTCCATTTATATCGAGAACCAGGTGGGACTTCAATTTCTGAAAAAATTCGAGATATTCTTCTGGATCGGGAAAACGTTAAAATGAGTCCCATCACTGAGATGCTGCTTTATTTCTCCAGTCGAAACCAACTCATATCCGAAAAAGTCCTCCCGGCCCTGGCAAGGGGCGAAATCGTTCTGTTGGATCGATTTGTGGACAGTACCATTGCCTATCAGGGCTATGGCAGGGATTTATCACTTGAGAGCATCCAAAAGGTTGCTGAGGTGGCTATTGGAGATCTTTCTCCCGACCTGACCATTCTGGTTGATACACCCCTGGACACCGCTGAAGACAGGATGGACCATCGTGAACTTGATCGTTTGGAAGCTGAAAATGAAGAGTTTAAGCAAAGAACCCGAAATGGTTATCTGCAATTGGTAAAAGCGGAACCACACCGCTTCCTTCTTCTGGATGGACGCGAGGCCATTGACACATTGAAACGCAAGGTCTTTGATCGGGTTGACCAGTTATTAGAGGCAACAGTTTGAAATTTCGATCCACACTTTTACCTGTTTTGACACTGCTTCTGCTCACTGGATGGGCAGCAACAATTTATACCCAGGCACATTCTGAACGTGTGGAGGGTGAAGCTTCAATCACCAAGGTATTTCAGACTATTCTTGATCGTTATGTTGCCGAGATTGATCCCGATAAGCTTGCAGATGCAGCCATTGAGGGAATGCTGAGTGAACTTGATCCCTACTCCCAGCATATTGATGATAATAATTCATATCGCCTTGATGCCATAACAACTGGTGAGTATGGTGGTGTGGGTATCCATCTTGGTCGTATGAATGATTCTCTCATTGTGATCTCACCCATGGATGGGACACCGGCATTTCTCCAGGGCATTCATGCTGGAGACCGAATTGTAAAAATTGATTCTGTCTGGACCAAAAAGCTGAATCTGAACGAAGCAGCCCGGATGGTACGGGGAGAGCAGGGGTCCACAATAAATCTTCTCATTAAAAGAGAAGGCGAAACTGATTATATAAATTTTGAGCTGATTCGAGAATTGATTAAGGTTCCAGATGTGAGTTATTCCGGGTTACTGAGAGAGCGGACGGGGTATGTGAAACTTTCCAATTTTTCAAAGTACTCTGCTGAAGAGCTGGAAAAAGCCATTCGCAAGATGAACAAAGTTGGCCTTGAAGCGCTAATAATAGATGTGAGGGGTAACCCCGGTGGACTTCTCAGTGCAGCCCTCATGAGTGCAGATCTGTTTATTGAACAAGGTGCCACCCTGTTGGAAACCCGGGGACGTGTGGATCAGTCCAATAAGAAATATCTGTCTCGTCGTCGTCCCATCGTTAAGACGGATCTTCCAGTAGCCATTCTCATAGATGGTGGATCGGCCTCAGCTTCAGAGATACTCGCGGGTATTCTTCAGGACTATGATAGGGCAGTGGTGATTGGTGAACCTTCGTTTGGCAAAGGTTTGGTTCAAACCGTAACCCGCTTGTCACCTGATACCCGACTCAAGCTTACCTCAGCAAAATACTATCTGCCCAGTGGTCGCCTTATTCAGAAACGTGAAATCGCTCAGGATGTGCTGTATGAAGATTTACTTATTTCTCAGGATACTTCTTTTCTCTCTGACAATAACCGCAAGTTCGAAGGTGGGGGTGGTGTTGAACCCGATATTTACACAGAAGATTTTCCTTTAAGTAATCTTGAGAACTCTCTGTGGCGTAAGCGGCTATTCTTTAAATATGCTCTAAAATATGGTGAGGAGCATCCAGGTCTCAGCATGCCAATTCATTTCGATGATTCTGAGGTGGATAGCTTTTATACCTGGATGGATCAGCATGAATTAATCCCAGAAACAAACTTCAATCTCTGGATAACCGATCTTGAGGATGCCATTGACACATCAAGTGCTATCTATTCTGATGTACTGGATTTGCAACATTCTTTGAGTCTATTGGAAGAAATTTATGCTCAAGAAGAGTTTCATAAAATAAAATTTCAAATTCTGGCTGGTCTGGAAAAGGAAATGGCCAGAGTTTTAGGTGGAAACGGGGCTCGAATTGCTGCCTCTTTGGCCCATGATCGTGTTGTTTTGAAAGCGATTGAAGTCCTATCGTCAGGGAAGCAGATTCAGGAAATCCTTGCTGGTCCTACTGAGTAATTAATCCTTTACTTTTAAAGAAAGCGTAAGGGTGAAAGTCGCCAGGATTTCAGCTCCATATTTGTCTGGCGCCGTCACTAGAATATTGATTGGTTCATGGTGACGCTCACCCGTATCGATGACCTTTTGAATGAGTGACCCTATTTTTTCACCATCGGTGCAGGTGAAAATGGCATCTGCATCAACTCTTTTTAAAAAATCTGCATGCATATCTTTAAATACGAGATTGATTTTGTGGTCACTTCTGGCAAGCATTTGCATGGCCAATAAACCACCAGCCAGATCGGCACCGACTGCCAAAACACCGAAATACATACTCATTAGATGATTTCGGGTCCGGCGGCGCAAGGGAATTTTGATCATACACTGGGATTGATTCAACTGTAAGACCTGGGGTTTTACAAAAAATATCAGGGGTATTTTGGTGATTCCAAAATATCGAACCAGGAGCGTTTGTTTCCAGCGTGTTTTCATAATGCCAAATTATATCAAATGCTGGATGGTTTCTTTTAATTCGGCCAAACGGAAGGGTTTGGTCATAAAGTCGCTGCAACCTGCATCAAGGCATCTATCCCTATCAGAGGTGAAGGCATGGGCAGTCAGGGCAATTATGGGTATATTTAACCACTTATCCTCTCCTCGGAGATATCTGGCGAGATCAAGTCCATCTTCATCCCCCCTCAGGGAGAGATCCAATAGAATTAACTGAACTTCTTCAGCATTCAGCACGTCTTTAGCATCTGATACCGAATCTGCAAAATGAAGGTCATAGTCTTTGCTAAGGGTGAAACTGGCCAGCTTTTGAGAATTAGGGTCATCCTCCACCACAAGAATGCTCATTCTGGTGTCCTGAGTGGCGTCTGAGTGCCCACCCACAGAATCAATAGGTTTTGGTTCGTCAACAGCTATTACCGGTTTCACAGAGGGATCTATGGGTAAATAAACGGTAAATTTGCTCCCTACTTCCCGCTCACTCTCAAAGGTTATCTTTCCATTGATCAGGGAGAGATAGCGGTGGGCCAGTGCCAACCCAAGACCAATACCTTGAAAATTCTTGGTATAGCCAGTGCTTTCCTGGGAAAAAACATTGAACATGTGGTCCTGATACTCTTTGGACATTCCTATGCCCGTATCCTTAATGATGATAATGACAGAGCCATCAACAATCTCAGTGTCCAGGTCGACGTGGCCGGAGCTTGTATACTTTATGGCATTGTCGATAAGATTGGTGATAGCCTGTGTCGCACAGTACTCATCAGATATTATGTTAATTTCAGTATCAGGAAGGTTGATGTTGAGTTCCAAATTCTTAGCCTTGGCTGCGGATTTGAATGAGGCTCCCAGATCTTTTATAATTTTGCCCAGATTAACGGTTTCGGTTTTCAATTCAAAAGTGCCGGTTTCAATTTGGGAAATATCCAGGATGTGATGAACGGTTTGCCAAAGGCGTTCGCCGCTCATGTAAATGGTTTCAAAATATACATCCAAATTTTCATCAATCTTGCCTTTGACTTTTTCCTCAATCAGCTCAGTAAACCCCAGTATTGAATTGATGGGAGTTCTGATCTCATGACTCATATTGGCCAGGAAGAGGGTCTTGACTTCTTCGTTCTTTAAGGCCCGTTCTTTGGCAGCTATAAGCTCAGTCTCAGTATTTTTGAGATTGGTGATGTCCGTAGCGTAGTAGTGTAACAGATTTTGGTTTTCCAGGAAGAATGCTGTCCATAGGAGGTGCGAGCCACCCAATGATACCTCCCGTGAAGGAATTTTGCCCTTATCGGAGGAGGCAGTTTTTATGTCCGATTTATACGTCTTCGGTAATATTTGGGAAACCTGCGACATATCCAGATTCATCTTATCAAGGAGTTGGATTCCTGCAGGATTTATATAACTGGGAACGCCATCTAGATCAACCTCTACAACAGGCATGGGGTTGGCAAGTGGAAAAAAAGCGAGTCGCTCTATCTCCTGTTGCGCTCTATCGCTTTCGCTTATATCAAGTGGTTCTTTTTTAGCAGTCAACTTTGGTTTTTACCTTAATATTTAATAGACACATTTTAAAAAGACCAGACATCTGCATGAGAATTATTCTCTAACTAATTTATCTCGCTTGTGGATGTAAAAGTAATAGTAAATCGATCCCAGACTAGTCAAACCCAGACCTATGAGAGACGGAATGAGAGTCGTCATAAGTGTAATAACAAAGAAAGTGGCGTATATGACAATTACAATAATCAAACTCCATGGATATAACCAGGCCTTGTAAGGTCTGTCAACAGTAGGATATTTCTTTCTGAGAATAAAAATGGCTCCAAATACCATGAGATTGAATACAGTTGATGTGGCTGAGAAAAAATCGATAATCGTCTCATAGGAGTTCGCTGCAGACACGGCAAAAGTCAATAGTACGGTTGCCCAGACACCTTGTCCGATCAAAGCATTGTTGGGGGTTTTATGTTTTTTGCTGAGTACAGCAAATTTTTTAAAAAACATGCCATCTCGCGCCATGGCCTGCAGGGCTCTTGCTTTACATAGGATTTGAGTGCTCACATTTCCAAAAGTATTAAACATGACCGCCACGGAAATTAGAATGCCACCGGTGGCACCAAGAGCAACTTTCATGGCTTCTGTTGCTACCTCATTATTGTCGGCGATTTGAGCAGGTGTCAATTGGAACAGATAGGCAGCGTTTGCACCCATATATAGAACCATTACACCGGCTATTCCGATAAACAGAGATAGGGGTAAATTCTTACGTGGGTTCTTCACTTCTTCGGCGATATATGTAGCACCCTCCCAACCACTAAATGCAAAAAAGGCGTATCTCAGGCCTGCACCCACGGCTAGAAATGTGGACCCACTGAAGGATTCCGGTAAAAGAGGATTGACAAAATTTGACAGAGACCCTGTTGACCAACTGGTAAAACTCACACCGATGATACCACCCACAGCAACCACTTTGATAGCACCAAAGAAGTTCTGAATTTTACCGCTAAGTCGAACACCAAAAAGATTTACCACGGTAAGCAACCATATGGTAGACAGAGCAATAAAAAATAGAGTAATCTGTCCAAAGGCCTGACCAGATGCGATTCGCCAGAGGGCATTTAGATACTCTCCAAAAATGAGGGCCACAGCAGCAATAGAGGCAGTTTCGGAGACAAAAAACATGGCCCAGCCACGGAGAAAAGCCCAGAAGGGGTGATAGGCCATTTTCAAATAGACATAGGGACCGCCAGAGCGGGGCATCATGGCAGCCAGTTCAGCATAGACGACTGCCCCAAAGATGGTCACAATGCCACCAAGGACCCAGACAAGACCAAATAAGGAGGTACAACCCACCAGAGCCATAATGGGTGCTGGGGTTCTAAAAATGCCTGATCCAATAATCCTGCTGATCACAATGGAGATAGCCTCAATGAGCCCAAGATCCCGTTTGTATTCAGTTGAGTCGCCGAAATCTCTCATTTGCGAAGTCATCTCAGTGGTGGACAATCGAACCTCCAGGTGTAAAGTGCATCTTGTTTGAGCAGCTTAAACAAAGCCAAATGGATTTTTGCTCAATTTAATAAGGACGAGCATTCAAGTTTGATATCCTCAAATGGTAGTGGTGCTTCATTATGTGGAATCAACAGAACAGCCTTATTTAATAGCTGAAATCTCATGAAGCAAGGGGGTATTTCTCTTCATTCATAAATATTTGATACTATCAATTTGTGTTTTTAGAAAAACAAACTGATCTAGAGATATTAATATTCGTATATCACTGATACATAGATAGTTATGAGATATACCTAAATAGGAATAATGATGAGTATGAAGTGCTATGCAATCCAAATTGATTTGATATTGGTGAACTCACGGATACCAAAATGTGATAGCTCACGTCCATAGCCTGAACGCTTGATGCCGCCAAAAGGAAGCCGTGGATCAGAAACAGTCATCCCATTCACAAAGACTGCTCCACTCTCGACTTGCCTCGCAAGCTTCTCACCCCTGACCAAATCATTGGTCCAGAGTGAACCCCCCAGGCCAAATTCGGAATCATTGGCTACTTCGATGGCTTGCTCAGCATCTTTCACGGGGATGATGGCAGAGACAGGCCCAAAGGTCTCCTCGTGATATAGACTCATACCTCGCCTAACATCACTTATTACCGTAGGCTCATAGAAGAAACCTGGTCCAGGAATGGATTTTCCTCCCAGAAGGAGTCTGGCACCATCATCCAGACTTGCTTTGACCTGTTCATGCAATTCATCGCGGAGATCCGCCCTCGCCAGGGGCCCAACCTGTGTGTCTGCCAGGAGGGGATCACCAACAAGAAGGGTTGACATGATCTCAGCTTTTTTGGTTTCAAATTCCTCAAGACGAGATTCAACAACTATAAACCTTTTGGCAGCAATACAGCTTTGACCGTTGTTGATCATGCGCGCATTGACGGCTGTTGTCACACATTTATCAATATCTGCATCCTCCAGAACGATGAAAGGATCAGATCCACCCAATTCCAGGACGGTTTTCTTGAGGGCTCGTCCCGCTATGGCGGCGACGTTCATTCCCGCCGCTTCACTACCTGTCAGGGTGACTGCTCGGATATGAGGATTCATAATGACTGACTCGACTTGGCTGGCCGATATCATCAAGGCTCTAAACAGGTTTTCTGGAAATCCTGCCTTGATAAAGATATTCTCAATGGCCAGTGCGCATCCAGGGACGTTGGAAGCATGTTTAAGAACGGCAGCATTGCCAGCCATGAGGGCGGGTGCGGCGAAGCGAAAGACTTGCCAGAACGGGAAATTCCAGGGCATGACTGCCAGAACAATTCCCAGGGGTTCAAAACTGACAAAGCTTTTGGAAGCGTTTGTCTCCACCATCTCATCGGCGAGAAAGGATTCTGCATTGTCTGCATAAAACTCACACACCCAGGCGCATTTTTCAATTTCAGCCCGGGCTTCATGGATGACTTTCCCCATTTCAAGGGTCATGAGCTGAGCTAATTCTTCATTTTGCTCTCGCAGAATGAAGGCTGCCTGTTTCATTTTCTTGGAACGAAGGCTAAAGTCGGTGGATTTCCAATCTATCCAGGCTTCTCCGGTTTTTGATACAATTGACAGCGCTTGCTCATTTGAATGAGTCTCATATTTCCGGATAAGCTCGCCTGTGGCGGGATTGATTGATTTCATATGTTTCCCCGTTGTTTCCGCAACTATTTCAGCAATACCATTTTAATTGTTTTGGTATACTCGCCGGCGACAATATGACACAAGTAAACCCCAGCACTTACTGGCTTGCTACGATGATTGCTACCATCCCAGATCAACTTTTTGTATCCTATGGTCTGGGTTTCATTGACCAGAGTCCTGATCAATCGGCCTCGAAGATCATAGATCAAAACTTGAACTTCAGCTGGTTCAGGTAATTCATATCGAATGGTCGTGTTTGGATTAAATGGATTGGGATAATTCTGATGCAAGGCGAACTGTTCTGGGATAGACGGCATCGATACAAGGTCAAGAAACTGATTTGAGTTACCAGGCGTAGGGGATAGCATGGCCCAATTATTACTACCATCAGGAACTCTACCCCAGGAGATGTCAGTTATCTGAGCGCCAAAAGTAAGTGAGTCGATGATACTTAAACCATTTGAATCAACCAGGGCAATGAACTCACCTGAGGCACTTAATTTGAAATTGGCGTGGAGCGGCCCCTGGCTACCATCTTCATCACACCAGATGAGGAGAAATCCACCATGTTCAATGGTGGAAGCCATCTCAGGAAATTGCCATTTGGTCAAGTTGTTGGGATTGTCCGTTAAATATAAATTGGAAAGATCCAGTGTTTCTTCAGTAGGATTATAAATCTCAATCCAATCATCATATTCACCTGATTCATCGGCGTTGGAGGTTGAATTACTGGCCAGGAATTCATTGATCTTCAGAAATGAAACATATCTACCTGGAATTGGGAAAGGGTAATCATCAGGGTTGAAGGAATAGTAAGCGCCCATATCTCTGGGGCTTCCATTCTCATCAAGGGGATCACCTGGATCGCCCGCATCCATGCAGGGTGAATTTGGCGTCAATTCAAAATTATAAAGGCCTGGATCAACAAACAGGGGCTCGTCATACAAATTGCCTGCTCCCATCATCAATTCAGCATTGGACAAAGAATAGGTTACTGTTTGAGCGGAAAACGCATCCACAAAAAGTGTTGAGATCAAGCTGTTGGAATAAATACTATTCCTTTCCCAGGCTTCACCTCCACCATTACCGACATTTTTTTCGAAACAGACCAGACTGATTTCATTGTTAGCATAGGTGTTATTTAAGAGCAGCGCGACGGAACTGTCTTTCACAGCGACACCCCACTTGCACCCAACAATCAAATTTCTCTCTATGCTTGTTGTGGAATGCTGGCCAACAGAAATACCCTTATCTGATGAATGGTATATCTGATTATCGGTGATGAGAATCCCCACACAACGCTCACCCAGATCAATGCCATCTGAATTTGGCCCTGCAAAGTTGTAGATATGGTTATTGGATACAACCCCTGACTCAACCCCATCAAGGTCGATAGCGTCCGTGTCAGGCGCCTGAGAACCATAAAAGGTGCAGTTGTCAATGAGAACCTCTGCCCGTTTGACATTGATGAAGTCAGAGATGAACTCACAACGCAGGGAACTATTTAACAATTTGACGGAACCACCTTGTATGTAGATGGGGAATAACACATCCTGAATATCCAGATGATCGATGATCAGATTTGCATTATGCCCAGAAATGGCCCCGCGATGAATGATGGGATCTACACCCTTGGAAGCACCCGAAAGAGAGAGGTGGTTAATTCTTGAAGTATCTGTAGCATTGGAGAAGGAGATACCACCCCATCGCAGCGTTCCTGTTTCAACATTGGGAGAGATAATTACAGGTGAAGCATTTGTGCCATTAATGAGGAGGTGACCATCCACGATGATATGTCCCTGTTCAGGCATGAGAATCTCTACACCAGCCTCCAGGGTCAGGGTGAGTCCCGCAGGAATCTGCAGATTTTCTGAAACGTAGTAAGTCTGATTACCCAGGAGTGTGGTATTCTCCTGAATTTGGGCAGGTAGAATGTTACCAGTACTCGGTTGAAACAAGGCAATAAAACTCGTATCTGTCTCACAAGTGTAGAGAATGCTGGTGGAATCCGAGATGCCAGACCAGCCAACGACTTCCCATCCTGGCGCGGGAACGGCAGTGAGGTGGAGGGGATGATCTCTGAAATAGGTTCCCGTATTATTTTCAGATAGCTGAGGGACATCATTTATCAAAATATGTCCACCCTCAGAAGGATAGGTTGCCAGATTCATATCGATGGTCCCATTCAGGATCAAATGACTGTTGAAATGATCAAACAGATTCGCTGTTCGATTTTGGGCAAAAGTCTTGATGGCCTCCGTCTCATTTTCCCAGGATGTCATGGATGAAATACCGCCTTGGGATCCCCATCTGTCAATATGACGAGGCATTTCATCAGTGATGGTATTGCTTAAACTATCCACAATTCTTTCAACTCGCTCAGTCAGAAAGGTATTGTTGAAATGTGCGGCAGCCCGTTGGAGAAAGCGGTCTTTGAACCGTTCGCTGACCATGAGATATTGAAACAGAAGATAATCCCTCAAGAGATTGTCCAGGAGGTTATTATTGACATTGGATGGATTAAAACCACGGTCCACATCTACAATCAGCCACTGCCATTTGCCATCACCACCACGGGGTCGCCACCATTCACGATTGTGCCCCCAACTGGTGTTGGCACAGTATAAAGTCATGACGACATGATCAATAAATCCATCAATATTCATTCGCTCTGACAATTCATTGTATACTGTAATCTGGTCAAGATCACTATTTTGTACGAATGAGATGAAATCATTATAGGCGAGCTGGTCACCTTCAATGGTGAGCAATCGGGTTCCAGCCTGTGTGGCACCATATTCAAGATGATCTATATTATCGGGATCAACTCCAAAATTCTCAAAGAAATAGCGGGTATTGTACTTTTCCCGAATATTGTAAATCCCCCAATATTCGCCATTCAGAAAAAGGGCGGAGGGTTGGTAAGCCATATAGCCGCAATCCATCATACCTTTCACAAGACTACCGGTCATGGGATCCCGTAGCAGGGTTTCTTCCCAGTCATCACCACCATTTCGGAAAACGATTCGGGAAAAATCCGAGATGGGTTTGGTTTTGAAAATCTGATAGGGAATAAGATCCTCACCAAATCTGTCGCGTGTGTAAATAGTAAAGGGTTTCTGGGGTTTGGTCCAGATGTTCAATCCACCCAATCTTGCTCCGGCATCAATGCGAAATCCAGTCTCAGTATCCTGCTGGAAATAGTGGATGGATACAGGGATTTCTCGTTGCTTGTACTCGTTCTCATAAATACCAATATCGGTATCCCAGAGGGTGGGAGGTTCAGCAACCAATGAAATAGTGGGCAGAAAATGCTGTTCATCAATGAAATAAGACGCTGTCATGAGTTCACCGGGTAGTAATCCAGCTTCAAATGATCTGGCCTTTACAACGGTGGTAGCATCAATGGTGATACTTCCAGAATAGAGTGGACTCGAACTGCCTGGTCTGCTTCCATCCAGAGTGTAGTGAATTTGAGCCTGGGAAGATGCAGTTGTCAGGGACACGCTGATAGCGCCATTATAAAAGCCGCTGGCGACTGAAGTTGCCACAGCTGTGGTTTTATCTGTGCCCGCACTTTGGGGAGTTAAGTTCGTATTCCCTGGTGTAGGTTCTCCGAAAAAGGTCCAGCTCATAGCTCCAGAAGGGCGTCCGAAGGAAACATCGGTTACTTGTTCATCGAAAGATACATAATCAACAATGCTGGCCTCAGAGTAGTTGATTCCCACAAGCTCAAGATCAAAACTTATATCTGAGCTGGTTTCACTTATCTGGTGTATTTCTACTGCCAGACAGTTTTCTCCAGCGGTAAGCTCATTGGTGGAAATAGTATATTCATAAAATGCATCTTCTTCAGCAGAACTCACTGCCGTGCTGGCCAGGGTTTCGTTGGTGATGTCCCCACTGGGTAAATTCGATCGGATGATCTCAGTCCCATTTAAATAAACCACTGCACCATCATCACGCTTAATCTGGATTATCAGATTACTGATGGCATTTGGATCATTTACAATGAAGGTTTTCCGAAAATAAGTCGTGATCTGCTTCTGATTGCTATCATCACCATAGTCCACGATGGTGTTTTCATCCCCATCCCCATAACCCAGTTCTGCCTGACCCTCAGCCCAGCTGGCATCATCATAATTATTTTCAATCCAGGATGGATCAAGGTTGGAACCATCATCCAGATACTTCCAAAATGATTCGGTGGGAATAAAGGAGGTTGTAGATGTTATATCTGCTTGGGCCAGAACCAGCTCTTCACCTGATTTGCTCAGTTTGAAGTTTGTGTGGTAGTGACGGGTGGAATAGTCATCATAGGGCCAGGTTTCACGTGTGTAAATAGAACCTGGTCCATCGTCATAGTCATCTGCCCAAACCAGCAAATACCCCTGGGCAGGAATGGAAGCGCCACCAGGTATTCTCCATTTTAGCGGATTGTTAAGATTATCCGACAGGAAGTATCCATCTAGCGATACTGGTGAATCTGAAGTGTTATGCAGTTCTATCCAGTCATTGTAGTCCCCAAAATCGTACATCTCAGGATAATCCCGCACATTTGAAGCGAGAAATTCATTGATTTGGATGTCCTGTCCCCAAATGGAAAAACTTAAGCTCAGTACAAGCAGAAAGCTCAGAGGAGTGTTCTGGAACAGTTTATGGGCAGGTTTTAATAATGGGCTATTCATAGATAGCATATAGTGTATCACCAACACGTTTTCGGACAAGTATTTTAGCAGTGGCTCTGGCCGGAGAATATGTCGAGGTCAAACATCCTCTGAGACTCCTAATATCAATTAAATATTGAATTTAGATTCGATATACATGCGAGCTACATGCGTGATTTGACTCACCTCAGGTATAGCATTTTGATTGTGTGCTGATAGCTCTCTGTTATTAAACTGCAAAAGTAGACACCCGTGCTAACAATCTGACCATCTTTATTTAACCCGGACCATTGGAGTTGATGATGTCCGAGGCCTTTATAACCATCAACCAAGGAGACGATCTCCTGGCCCCGAATATCGTATACAGTGAGACTGACATGGGTATCAATTGGAATCTGATACGAGATGGTGGTTGTTGGATTAAACGGATTGGGATAATTCTGACGAAGCACAAAAGTATGGGGAAATTGGTGAAAATTGTCTTCTTCAACATCGCTTGGATCTAGCATCTGAATCTTTACCGCATCAGCTCTCAAAACGGGCCCTTGAGTGGTATTCCCAACATCGTGAACTTCCAGATCAATGGGGACATCAGCAGACAGGTAGTACATTCCAAGACTTACCCAATGGCCACTATTGGCATTTTGGTCCATGAAAACAGAATCAATAGGTGCACCATTAATTTTTAGCACATATGCCGCATTGTCACTTGAGTTGATGGTATTTGGAACAATATAGCTGACCTCATAGTAGCTGGGATCATCAGGCTCCAGACGAAATGATGCTGAAGCCCCGGAATTAAGCCAGGAGTACCGGCTGGACGATCCCCAGGCCTGGGCAACACTGGTAAACCACTCTCCGGTTTCCGTGTAGGATTCAGTATCTTCATTATCCACCACATAAAATGGGTACTGAACATTGGCCGTGATGACAATATCAAGTTGTGAGTGCATGGGATCATCGCTGGAAATTCTCAGCGTATCCTCAAGGGGACCCAAATCAAGGGGATGAAGGGTTAGGGGAACATCGATATCGCCCATGGGCTCTATCTGCAAGGGTAGTGACAGGTCAAAATTCACATGCTGGTTGATGCTTTCAAAATTGTGAATAGTCAGCATTGAAGTGCCCAGATTGTTGATTCTCAGATTTTGGGAAGTCGTGCGATTCAAGCTGATCTCCCCATAATTAATGTTTTGACTGGAGAGATGAATATCTCGCTGGCGTACTCTGGCTGTGAGTTTAAGAGCATCTACCGTGAGTCTTGCACCGGTCACAGTTTGGGTAATGTCACTTAATAATTCAACCACTTCGTTCTGTCCTGCATTCAGCGGGACAGTAGCTAAATAAATCCATTCATGGGCAGGTAGGGGAGCCATGAGCGATAGGGTATCAGATGTAATATTTGAATGAATGATGGCTTTTAGCGGGAATGGTGGCGTATCGGTGTCGGGTACCTGAATAAAAACATGATACAGTGAGGATTCCTGAATATCTGGTGACCATGAGACATGCACTGGATTGTTTTCATCGGTTGAGGCAGTGCGTGCATCTACCCCCCAGGCTGCATTTTCGGTATTGGTCCATACACCACTAAACTCGTTATAGCCCATATCTTCATTGTCCATATAGAGGTCATCGGGAATCAGGTTGATAAATTCAGTGGTCAGGTTTCCAGAAGTATCTGTGGCTGCTACACCGAGTTTTGCCAGTTCTGACGGAAAGGGGATGATTTCTGTGGTCCAGGACAACTCTGATTGTTGGATGCACTGGATTTTGCCATAGCTCTCATCTCTATACTTAACTGCCACAAAGGGTTGGGGCATAAACAGGGGTTCATTTGATGTGATATGATAGGTGCAGTTGTCTTCTGTCCCCTGACTGGTAAGGGTGATTTCAGGAGGTGTCTCATCAATAGTTCCACGCCACAACTGCATGGCCTCAACCCCTGTACAATAGCGGAAATCGACATCAGGATATAAATCAGCAGCGGTATGCGCCAATTGATCCATGGTAGCCATTTTCTCTGGGAAATCACTCTCTGGAAGGTGGGCCCAGAGGCAGGCAACTTGATCGGTGCCATTGCTGGCTGCTTCAAAAATGGAGTTCATAATGCTTGAGCCAGCGACCTGGCCAAAGGAAACGGAGCGTACATTCCAGCCAGGACCATCGCCATCCAACATGTAGTTTTCCAGTGAGGGTCTAAAAGGTACAAATTCTGAAGGGGATTCTGACCAATTATAGGAATTGTCCAGTGGTTCTTCTTCATCGACCCGGTTTGCAGGCCAGGCATTGTGCATACTGAAGGGGAGGATCTCATTCAGGTAATGCTGCCACTCATTGTCCATAAAGTGCCAGCCACTGCGAAATGAGACAGGGAAAACATCCTCTTCTAAAAGGAATTGAGCCAGGGTCACATCAAAATCGTCTTTAGATTCTCCAAAGGTGAGGGATTGATTCCAGAAATACATGCCATCCTGATCATAGTCAGACCAGAAAAATGTATGATAGTGAAGGGATAGTTCATCCCCATTGATGATGGCATTTTCTCCATGATATTTCTTCATCAGATACATGGTCATGATATTGGGGACAGGGAAGTTCCGGTTGGTAGCATAGCGGAAGATATTTCCGGCCATCATCCACCAGGTCATTTTCATGGGTTGACCGTATGAATCCACGAATTGTGCTCGAAACGCAGGGTCCATTACCTCATAGGTATTCATTGATGGATCTGTGTACAGAGCCTGGTTATAGGTGTTGTGATAGCGATTAACTGACATGCCGTCCCATATGGCAGTATCAGAACCCAATACCAGATAAACTGTGGCGGATTCAAGCTGGGAAACCCCAAGAATTAAGATTAGGAAAATGTTGAGAATTTTTTTTGATCGGTCCAAATCAGAGCTCCCCCTCGTGGTACCGCAAGTTTACAATTTAATTCCACCGATATGAAGAGATGTTTAAAAATTAACTATGGATATAGCTGCTAATATTAACTTACGCTCAATTGAGATGACTGACCAATATTCTGACCCCAATTCCCAGCAAGATGAGACCACCCAGGATTTCAACCCGGTGACCCAGCCAAGCTCCTGCAGTCTTCCCAATCCTGGTTGACAACGCTGATAAGATGGCAGTAATCACACCGATGAGGAGACAGGGGATCCAGATATTCACGTGAAGGATGGAAAAACTGAGACCAGCAGCCAGGGCGTCAATACTGGTGGCTATGCTCAGAGTAATAAGTGTCCACCCCTTGGATGGATCCACAGTGAGTCTATCATTGTCCGGGAAGAACCCGGAATAAATCATTCTACTACCGACGATTGCCAGGAGGATGAAGGCAATCCAATGATCCCACATGCTGATGTAATCCACAACAGTAGAGCCCAAAAGCCAGCCTATAAAAGGCATAAGTGCCTGGAAGAACCCGAAGTGGAAGGCGAGACGAAAGACAGCCCTGTTGTCGTTTACAAATCCGGCCGCAGCAGCTGTTATAGATACTGCTGAGGCATCCATTGCCAGACCGATTGCGATGAGTATCATCTCGAGTATAGACATGCTCCATGATAATCATTAATGCAATAAATCCATCTAAATAGAATGGAATCCGATGTAGCTTAATTCGCTCTATACAGGTTCCAGCTCAAAATCCTCTAATCACCCCCAAAACACCTGAAATGTTCCATATGGGCAAGGATTGGTTCCATCCGTGTTAGTCAGATTCCATCCTGAACCTTAATTTTTTGCTGAATATCAGGAGTACTTGCTAATAAATAATAGATGCGTTATACTCTGCGCATTCCATATTGATTCACAAACAGTATTTATTCCTTCTGTTGTTCAGGGCTGATTTATAATCTAACAAAAGGGGGAATCATGTATTCCAAAATCAGAAACAATTCGATGTGTTTTGTAAGTGTCAGTATTGTACTCGTGCTTTTCTTTAGCATGGGCTTTGCGGACTATGACGCCGATGGGGTCGATCTAGTGGGACGAAATCCTTATGGATACTGTCCATTTGCAGTCGCATCTGGGGACTTTGTTTATTCAGCCAATGGAACCGTACTCGAAGTGTTGGATATCCATACATTGGAACCAGTAAGTGAAGTTGTCACAGAAAGTATCGTCAGTGGGCTGGCAGTTTCCGGTGACTTTGTCTATATCGCCAATTGGAGTGATGGCTTCAGGGTTGTTGATGTGTCAGATCCCACAAATCCATCTATGGTGGCAGAGCTTGAATTTCTCGGACAATGCTGGGATATTTCCGTAACGGGGGATTTTGCCTATGTTGGTAATGATGATCAGGGTCTCAGGATCATTGATATTTCCAATCCACTCATCCCAACGCTGGCCAGTACTTTTCTGAGCACTCCTGGAGTTAAATTTGAACATGCTCAGGTCATTGACACGCTTGCCTATGCAGCGACACAATCGGGCTTATTTATCCTGGATGTAAGTGATCCAGCTGCGCCTGTCCAATTAGGTCATTCTCCAGCAGAGAATGGAGCCTGGTCGGTGCATGTTGTAGATACAATTGCTTATTTGCCCAAAGTGTTTGAAGGAATACGCATGGTCAATGTTGCTGATCCCACCAACCCAATTGAACTGGGGTATTTCCAAACACCTGATGCAGCCTACTGGATGGAGGTTGTGGATACCATAGCCTATGTGGCTGAACGGTTTTCAGGGATCCAAATTCTCGACATTTCAGATTTAACCGCCCCAGACTCCGTTGGGATGCTTTCAATGGATTATGCTGATGCGCTCTATATACTGGGTGACAGCATGTATGTTGCTTCATCCAGTTGGGGTCTCAAACAGGTGGATATTAGTGATCTGACTGCACCTGTCTTGGTAAACGAATGTAAGGGAGGTGGCTATCCAGTAGACATTCAAGCCGCCGATACGATCACCTACGTGGCTATGAGGGGCCTGGGTGTTGGCATTTTCACATACGACGAATTCTTTGAGCCTGACATGATTGCACTGATAGAGATGGATAATCCCTATCGACTCCATGTAGAGGGGGAGTTGCTCTTTGTCCTAGAGAATTATAATTTGCATATATATGATGTAAGTGATCCATCGAATCCTGTACATACATATTCAACCGATTCAGGCGGTATAAATTCTGTTTTTTGCATGGCTAATTTGCTCTATGTCGGTGGATACCCAGATCTACGGATTTTTGATATAAGTGACCCCTACTTTCCCGCTCAACTTGGTGAGATGGATGGCTTGCCCAGCAGTCCTTATTCCATGTATGTATCGGGTGGTTTTGCATTTCTCACCAATCGATGGGGTGGACTACATATCGTCAATGTCATGGATCCCATAGAGCCATGGCCAGTGGGGGCAGCTCCCAATTTTGAGGATGCCAGAGCAGTCTATGTTGCAGGTGAATACGCCTATGTTACTGATCGCTATGTAGGTGAATTAAAAATTATCGATATTGGCAACCCTGAAGATCCCTATGAGATCAGCAGTTTTTCTGTGGGAAATGCCGCAGTGGATGTTTACGGATCAGGAAGGTATGCTTACGTCATCGATTCATGGACAGGTGTGCGGATCATTGATTGTGGAGATCCCTACAACCCGGTTGAAGTTGGATATTTTAATACTGGGGGATATGCCCAGGCTGTTATTGCAAACCAGGGGCAACTCCATGTTGCTGATGGGGGTGGTGGATTCTATCTGCTGGAAACTGAATTCAAGCAAGCCGTATTTACGGTGAATTCAACGGGTGATGCTGTTGATGCCATTCCTGGAGATGGAATCTGTGATGATGGTACAGGTGATTGCACCCTCCGGGCCGCTATCAATGAAGCCAATGCAACCCCTGGATTCAATACGATCAATTTTGATATAGAAGGTGTTGGTCCGCATACATTCCAACCTGCTAGCGCTTTACCCACTATCATAGATCCCGTGGAAATCGATGGTAGCTCAGAACCAGATTTCCTCGGTACTCCCATAGTCGAACTGGACGGTAGCTTGATCGAAGTTGACAATGGACTCAATTTTGCCACAAATAATTGTCTCATTTCGAACCTGGTAATCAGTGGATTTGATGGCGCTTCAGAGAATTTCGAGGCCAGTGGGATCTATATATTAAATGGCAGAAACATAATAATTGAAGGTTGTTATATTGGAACGAACAATCTCGGTTCAAGCGCGAACGGAAATGTAATTGGAGTTGTATTGACCGGTTCGTACAATCAAATCCGTTCTAACCTCATTTCTGGAAATACTAGACTTGGACTTGAAGTCAGTAATTTTGAAGAAGAGGCAGCATCTTTCAACCATATAACAAACAACAAATTTGGAACTGATATTTCTGGCATGTCTGTGTTGCCAAACGAGGGGAATGGGTGTGTTCTCTTGGGAGCCCGCTTTAGCTCCATAATTGGAAATACATTCTCTGGAAATACAGGTTATGGTCTACAACTGACCGACGGTTCTGCTTTTAATGAAATCCAAGGCAACTTTCTTGGCTGCGATCCCACTGGGACGATACGTGTTCCCAATGAAAATTCAGGTGTTAATATTCGCAATGATGCCCATGATAATCTGATTGGGGGGACTGAACCAGGTGCCGGAAATGTCATCAGTGGTAATAACCGTACTGGGCTGTCAATTGGACAGGGGACTGGAGCTAGTCTTAATTATATCTTGGGGAACCGTATCGGTACAAATGCCGCCGGTACCGACTCCCTAGTGAATACAGCCAATGGAATCGTCCTGTTCCCAGGAGCGTTTGAAACCATGATCGGCGGTCTTGAACCCGGCGAAGGCAATCTTATCTCAGGGAACCGCCTGTCAGGCATCTCCATACGAGCGGGCTGTGAACAAAATTCGATTCTGGGTAATTATATTGGCACCGATATCAGCGGCTCCATGGCCATTCCCAACCAGGCAGACGGGATATCCTCATTAGGCGCAAGCCATGATATTCGTGGAAATCTCATTTCCGGCAACAACCTGGATGGTATCCTGATCGAGGGTGAATCAGCCTCTGGCAATCAGGTCTTTTCGAATCGCATCGGTAGCGATGCCAGTGGGACGGCTGCAATTCCCAATGCCTTAAACGGTATTCACATCCTGGAAGCCTCTTCGAATCAGATCGGTGGCATCAACGATGATGATGGCAATTTGATCTCTGGAAATGAATACTATGGTATTCACGTTGAAGGAGCTATGTCAACAGAAAATATCATGCAAGGCAATCTTATTGGTACAGATATATCCGGTATGGAGCCCCTAGGAAACAGTGTTAATGGTATTGGACTGCGTGGTGGAGCTAACAATAATCTGATTGGTGGGGCAGAAGAGACTGCTGGAAATGTGATATCAGCAAATGGGGGTAAGGGTATCACCCTCATAGGGGAAGGCACCAACAATAATATCATTCAGGATAATTTTATTGGCTGTGATATTACCGGAGACAATAGTGATCTGGGTAATGGTGGCGGTATCGTAATCGCAGGAGGAGCCTCAAACAATCTCATCGGTGGAATGGGGGAGTTCACAGCAAATTGGATTGGTTATAATTTGGGCTATGGGATTACTATTAGGGACACTTCAAACACTGCAGGAAATTCAATACTGGGCAACGGTTTCACGCAAAATGAAATAGCCGGTATTGATTTAAGTGAAATAAACAGGGGCAATGATGGACCCACAGCCAATGACAGTGCTGATGTGGATACTGGACCTAACAATCTCCAGAACTACCCTGAACGATTGAATTGTGGCATTGAAAGCAATAATGATTTCATGCTACAATTTTTCATCGACTCAGATCCAGCGCATTCAGCCTATCCCATTCATGTTGAATTCTTCCAGGCTGATGAGGAATCCAATCAGGGATATTATCTGGTTGTTACAGATGAATATTCAGATGATGACCATACTGCAGGTTTAAAAACCCTGAATCTGGGGAACGCGAATGAGCTTGGTCAGGAAGGACTCTGGAATGGGATACGCATTGTTGCCACAGCCACAGACGCCAATGGCAATACGTCAGAATTTTCAGAAGCAATTGAAATAGGCAATTATGTGGGTATCGCTGCAGTTGAAGCGCTTCCAGAAGTATTCACCCTTGAACAGAACTATCCGAACCCATTTAATCCAACCACGACGATCCGCTATGGTTTGCCGGAAGCATCTGATGTAAGGCTGGTCATATATGATCTGAAGGGTAGAATAGTACAGAGCTATTCAGAGAGGGGTCGAACAGCTGGCTGGGTCAATTATGAATGGTCTGGTACCAATATGAGCGGTGAACCGGTAAGTACAGGTGTTTATCTCTGTCGTCTGGTTGCAGGTGAATATTCAAAAACAATCAAGATGGTGTATTTAAGATAATACGATAAAAGTGTAAAATATCCCTGTAGTATACTAATGGTCAGTGTATTACAGGGATAATATAAAGTGGATAATCACTGCAGGGAGCGATGTATTTCCTTCAGGAATACCTCAGTTGCCTCAAACGAGGTGTAAACACAAAGGGGGGATTATGAATTCCTTAGGCAAGGTTCACACGAGCTTATTCATTATTTTAACATTTTGTCTGTTCCTGAACGCAACTCCGGCATTGAGCCAGGATCTGGACGAGATCAACATCCTGATGGATGACCCTGAATTAATCCAGAAGACTTTGAGCAACACCAATTTCTCCCAGACACAATCACAGCTACGGGATCTGGATTTCTCATTTGAACTCATCAGTTGGGCTGAATATGATCCTTATGATTATTCAGCAGTGTGGTATCCCACAGAGGGCTGCCGTGGCTTATGTGCCGGGTCAGATCTTGATGGAGACGGACATGAGGAAATTTTCGCAGTTCATTATGGAAACGGCAGCGGAGTGGTTGGGTTTGAAATGAATGACTCAGGCGTTCTGGAAATGATCTGGAATTCATCAACAACTGAGCCTGCAAGCTACAATTTAGGGACCCGTTTTGTACAAACTGGAGATATGGACGGCGATGGATTAGGGGAAATAATATTCTTCCGGGGCAGGTATTCAGACGACCCCAACCGCGGGCTGTATATCTATGAATGGGATGGGAGTGACAATGGCTACTGGCTGGCCTACCATAATACGCTTCAATCACTGAGCGGGGATCTGGTTTATGATATGGTGATTGAGCACTTCCTGATTGCGGATGTGGATGATGACGGCTCCCAGGAGCTCATCTTTGCCAATAATGGCCTGACCATGGGGATTGATCGCTCTGAGGATTTCTTTTCCATCCTCTCCATAGCAGGTGACATCGGTTCCGGTGAAGAGGTTCTCACCGAAGAGTACTGGATCAGTCCCAGAGATGTCGACCGTGATGGTGTAATAGATGATCTTCTAGGTGGAGGCAGTGGTCTGAATGTTCAGGTCTGTGACACCGACAATGATGGTCTGAAGGAAGTGTTCTGCCATGCCTGGAATTATTTCAATATCTTCTTTTTCGAATGCACAGGTCCCGATAGCTATACATTGGGAGATACCAGCAATATACGTTTCACCTATCCTGATGACGATTCCCAACTTATGAATGCTGCAGTATCTGATATGGATGGCGATGGAGCCGATGAAATCTATATCGCGAATTACATAACTGGTGATGTTTATATGATCCAGGATACTGATGGCGATGCCACCTCTCTGCTCAGTAGTGAAATCGTGGTATTGGGAGAGAATCTGGGGGCCAAATTTGGAGCAATAGCCTTTGATTTTGATACCAGTGGAACGGATGAAATTTATTTCGGTGGTTCCTCGGTATTTGGTGCAGATATCCGTGTCTGGGATGGGGAGGAGTTCAGCAGCTTTCAATCAGATCCTGGATCAGACGGATTCCTGCCGAAGATGGATGTAGCTGACATGAATGGGAATGGAATACCAGAACTGATTACCGCACATCAGATGGTGTCAAACTACCCACAGAAAATTATACGTGTTTTGGAATATCGGCCTGATGATCCCTCAAATTCAAGATGGGAATTCACACCTATGGCTAACGTCGGTTATACCAATGATTGGGGCAGTAGCTATGCTCCTGTTTTGGGAGATTATACTGGCGATGGCTTTATAGATGTCTTCGTCACCAATGGGGGTGATCAAAATAATTTTCTCTATCAGAACAGCGGACTGGGGTATTTCAATCGAGATTATAATAGTGATCTCGCCTGGGATTCGAATTGGTCAAACACGGCCACCTGGGGGGATTACGACAATGATGGTGCCCTTGATCTATTTGTTGCCAATGGAGGTGATGGAGAAGCCAATTGCCTCTATCACAACCTGGGTGATGGAACCTTTGAGACGATGTATAACTCAAGTATAGCCAGCGAAACCGGCGCCCGTGGCGCCAGTTGGGGTGACTATGACAATGACGGTTATCTGGATCTTTATGTTGCCAACAGCTCAGAGGCGAACGCCAACAATTCTCTCTTCCATAACAATGGGGATGGCAGCTTCAGTCAGATAGGCGTTGGCTGGATTGTATTTGACAATGATGATTCTCAAACGCCGACCTGGTGTGACTATGACAATGATGGTGATCTGGATATGTATGTGGTTAATTGCGGTCCCAATGCGCTTTATCGCAACGAAGGGGGAGGGACTTTCACCAAGATTCAAACCGGCGTCCTGGTTGCCGATGGTTATTGTTCGAATGGAGCCAGCTGGGCAGACTACGACAATGATGGTGATTTTGATGTATTTGTAACCAGTGGAGATGATCATTCAAATCGTCTGTATCAGAACCAGGGTGGGGGTGTTTTTGTTCAGATCACAAATGGAGCAATAGTTACTGATAACTCTAATTCCTGGGGAAGTGCCTGGGCTGACCTGGATAATGATGGTGATCTGGATCTCTTTGTGGCCAACAGTGCAGAGCCCGATCCACGGGATAACTTCATATACATCAATAACGGAGATGGAAGTTTTACCGGAGTATACGATAATCTCCTCAATCAGAATGATCTGCTCCCCATTGGCTGTGCCTGGGGTGATTACAATAATGATGGAGATCTGGATCTCTTTGTTGCAATCGATGGGGGACGGAACTTGTTGTATTCCAATCAGGGTAATAGCAATTCCTGGGTCAATATCCAGTGTGTGGGAACCCTTTCCAATCAATCAGCTATTGGCGCCAAGGTGCGTGCCAAAGCCACCATTCTGGGGAACGATGTCTGGCAGGTCCAGGAAATCAGTGGACAGACCGGGGCTTTTGGCCAAAATAGTCTCAACGTGGAATTCGGCTTCGCAGATGCTGATATCATTGATTCCCTGCGTATTGAATGGCCTTCAGGGATGATCAATGAGTATACTGACATTCAAGTTGATGAATTCTATGTCATCCAGGAGGGACCTGCTTTACAGGTTTCAGCTGACACATTGGCCTGGGGGGAAGTATTTCTGGGTAGTGCCAATTCGCTGGCTTTTGAATTATCAAACCTGGGTCCAGAATCAATCCAGATCGACAATGTTAGTATAGATAATACCGCGTTCATGACTGATCTCACTTCATTTCAGATCGAACCTGGTTCGACATCTCTTTTGTCGGTCATTTTTGAACCAACTGAGACAGGTAATTTTGAAGCACTTCTCACTTTTACATCAAGCGATCCGCTCGTCCCTGCAGATAGCGTGGTACTCGCCGGTCAAGCCATCCTGGCTCCAGATATTAATGTGACTCCCGATAGTGTGGCTGTTACCCTTCTACCAGGCGCAACGCATACTCAAATAATTACTATTGATAATATTTCTGGCGAGAGCCCACTATACTGGACAGCCGACCTGGTGACAGGTGACATTGATCGCACAGTCACCTTCACAAAAGATGATTATGCTCCATGGGAGCAGCCAGAAAACCAGGATCGGATAACCGACAATGTCTGGATAACCCGATCTAATAGTCAGGGTATTTTTAATGCTGCTGTAGAATCTGGATATGATTTTGATATGTCTCCCTGGGATACGGAATGGGCTTATGGATATTCTGAAGATTTAGCACCTGAGCACTATGCGGTTTGGCGTGATGCCATCAATGGTCAGCCGCCAGCAATGATTGATAACCCTCTCTCTGTCCATTTGATATCAGATGATATCTATTTTGATGTAATATTTCACAGTTGGACCTCAGGCGGTAACGGTGGTGGCTTTTCATATACCCGAACGATTACCTCACCTGAATGGATAAAACTATCTGCAGACATGGGGTCTTTGGGAATTGGGGAGAGTACTTCATTAGAGCTATCGCTGGACGCTTTTGACATGCCGGCTGGTACTCATATTGCAGACGTGGTGATTAGCAGCAATGATCCTGATGAATCGGAAATAATCATACCCGTTGAGTTAGAAGTAAGCGTTGCTCCAGATATCTATCTTGAAAATGACACACTTGATTTTGGCAATGTCTACAATGGTTATTCTGATACCATGGCCATCCAAATTGAGAATTTGGGCTCGGCTGACCTCGTCGTATCTGATGTAACAGCTGATTTGACAGAATTCGAGGTCATGACTCAGAATTTCGAAATTTTAGCTCTTGAGTCCTATATGTTGGAAGTAATCCTGACCCCCTCCTCAGCAGGTGATTATGTTGGAGAGCTGACGCTTACAACTTCAGATCCAGATGAGGAATTTTTCACAATCACACTGTTGGGGAGCAGTTTGGACCCACCCATTGCAGGTGTAGCTCCTGATTCATTATATGCTGCTTTACTCACAGATGAGACCCTCGTTCAAAATATGACCATTTCCAATACTGGTTTGAGTGAGCTCACTTATGAGATCCGATCAATTTCTATTGATAACTTCTCCAGGGAGAGGGGTGCGTTTCCTGATGTAAGTCTGTTGTCGGGTTCACGCTATACTTGGGATGAATTGATGGGTGGAAACACCCAACCCTCAAATTTCCAGGGAACAATGCGGGGTAGAAACGACAAGCCAGGACCTCGTTTAGCTGTTGAAAACGAAATGACTGATTATGCGCTTAGGAATCTCAGGGAATCCTGGGAGTTGCTTTATACAGATCCAGAAGAATTCGGGCCTGTTGATGTTCAACACGTTTATGGAAGCACGACTTCAGACGAAGTGCTTGTCAAAATAGAAGGTTATTCGGAATTTGATGAGATGGTTTTTGTCGTTTATATCGATATTGACCAGAATGTGAATACTGGGCTGGACACTGAAGAAGATGAGCTGGGATGGTATCTGGGTATTGATTGTGCCATGATAAGCACAGGTTTTGGTTTCGATGGATTTTTTCTCGTAGATACTGAGTCTCAAGAATTTATTTTGTTGGATACGCTAACTACAAACATTATTGAGACAAACTCTACTGAAAGAACTATGGGTGCAGGTATCAGCCATTTCGAGGGCATATCGGCTTTCGATTTTGCTATTATTTGTGATAGTGGAATTGAGGATTTGGTCCCGGATTTAGGATCAGGACATATTACTTTTCCATTTTCTACCCCCTGGTTGGACTTTGAACCAGAAATTGGTACAATTGCAGCAGGTGAACAGGAAGACATCATTGTAACTTTTGATGCTACTGACATGTATGGTGGGGAATATTATTCACAGATTACGGTTCTAAGTAATGATCCTGCATCACCAGAAGTAACCGCAAGCGCTCATTTGACAGTCACGGGTATCCCTGATATCGATGTGGAGTTAGGCGTCTTTGATGAGACCAGCCGCATCAATTTCCATGAATACGACGCGTCGACCACCCATGAGTTCGCCACCGAAATGATGCCGGATGGAAATGGCATGCTGTACGTAGGCCTGCAGGGGGATTTTGGCAGTTCCAGTGAATATGCCGATGTTTATATCGATGGGGAATTCTTCATGACAGTAAATCCTGCAGTCGAGAGCTACAGTGTGCATGAATTTACTATCACGCTGAACTCGTTGAATCATTATCTCAGGGATGGTCTCATGGAGGTGGATGTTGTGAATTCCAGCTCGGTGGGATCAGGGGATGGCAACAGCTTTCACGAGGTTCATCTACGCTTTCAGGGAGGGGTGGATACCTTGAGATTAGGTGACGTATTCCTGGGAGAGTCCAGAACCAGCAACATCGTCATCAAGAATACCGGAACCGATTCTTTGCAGATATCCAGTATCAGCATCGGTGCCGGGGCGTTCACACTCGGTGCCGTCCCGTTGGGACTGAGCTATGACGAGGCGGATACAGTTGCAGTGGGTTTCACCCCGGGAGCCGTCGGTGATTATTCAGCCACCATCACCATTACATCAGATGACCCGGATGAGCCTCTGCTCACCATACCGGTGTTAGGCTCTTGTGTTGAGCCACCGGTTATATCAGTTTCTCATGACTCACTGCAGGTTGTTCTTGCTGACCGGCAAAGCCTGACTCGAACGATCACTATCTCGAACACGGGTGGAAGTACCCTGGAGTATAATGCATGGATTGACCTTTCAGATGAGCGTGATAATTATGCACTACACTTCGACGGTGCCTATGATCGTGTGATCCTGGGGAATGATCCCGCTCTGAATCCAGCGGGTGCGATGACGATCAGTACCTGGGTAAAACCGGAGAGCTTCTCGGAATGGGATCGCATCCTCGTAAAACCCTGGACAGAGAACAGTGAACCCTGGCAAGTTTACAGCCTGGGACTTGATGACCATATACCAGCAAGACCCATGTTCGTTGTTACTGTGAATGCCCAGGCATTCTATCTAACATCAAATTTGGCTCTGACAATTGGCGAATGGACCCATATAGCTGGGACCTACGACGGTGAAATCATGAAGATCTATGTGAACGGACAGTTCTCAGGTCAAAGCTATGATCCCTCAGGTCCCATCGATCAGTTTGATACAGATGTCGCCGTCGGTTATAATGTGTTACATGCTCCGAATAGCTTCAACGGTGAGATCGATGAGGTGCGCATTTGGAACATCTCACGTTCTCAATCTCAGATTCAGCAGGACATGTACGCTAAGTTGAGTGGCTCAGAATGGGGGTTGGTGGGCTATTGGCCATTTGATGAGGGCTATGGTTCGTCTACTCTCGATGAATCAGGTGGTGGGAATCCCGGCTACATATATAATGAAGCACAATGGACTCATCCCGGTTCGCCGGTAGATCTGTGGATCGACTTACCCGTCACCCAGGCCGTTGTGAATCCTGGCAGTATGACTGGGATGGATGTTAGGTTTCAGGGTATCGGTCTCCTGACCAATGATTACACCGCTGAAATTGTCATCGCAGGCAACGATCCGGTCACGCCGGAAATCAGGATTCCGGTGGAAATGCATGTTGACGTGGTTTCTGTCGCAGAAGGGCTGCCACTGCCGGAAGAATTCGTCCTGGAACAGAACTATCCGAATCCCTTCAACCCGACCACAAGCATCCGCTACGGTTTACCAGAAGCATCGGATGTAAGTCTGGTCATCTATGATCTGAGAGGTCGCGTGGTACAGCAATACTTCGCACCAGAACAAGCCGCAGGTTGGGCTAATTATGAATGGTCTGGTACAAATAGGAGGGGTGAACCGGTTAGTTCAGGTGTTTATCTCTGTCGACTGGAAGCAGGGAATTACACCAGGACTATTAAAATGGTATTTTTGAAATAAAATTTACACATCATTAGTCAACAGCGTTGAGGACAGGTGATACGCTTTGTGAAGTGGGTTAATTAACGATCCCAACGTAAATAGTTTCTTTGAGAAAATGAGAAGGGGGCTCCATTATGACTAAAATTCGCCTGGTAATCATCGGGATCATCTTGATGATGAATACGCTCTGCGCTGAATGGGAATTCAGTCATGTGCTGGATAGAGTCGACCTTGATGTCACAAGTAGCTGTGGCATGCACGGTGTTGCTGTCGATCCAGATGGAAACATCTGGTATGGAATGTATTCAAGCAGTGGCTCCTGGGCTTATGACACCCTGGATGTGAATGGTGAGGAAGTCTATATCCTACCCATTTTCGCTGTAACACCCCTGGGTGAACCCCTCCCATTTTCTCCCATCTATACGCTTAGCAACGGAGAAGTCATTGATACGATGACCAGCGGTTGCCGTGGGATGGCGACAGCTGCAGATGGTCATATCTTGTATTCTGTTTCCGGGAAACTGTACAAGGTCAATTATCAAACCGGGGAAGGCATTGCCGTATATCATTTTCCAGAATACACATCTGGTCTGACTAAACCTGCAGTCGATGATTCAGGACGCATTTATATCAGCACTGTAGCACATGGATATCCAGTCAAGATCCTGAATCCGGATCTCACCGAGCTAGGCAATGCCCTGGATGATAATCCAGGTGGCTACAATCGAGCCATTGCGGTTACAGGAGACGGTCATGATCTTTACCTGGGAAGTGTCTGGAATGGTGTGGGAATTCGACATTTTTATAGCCCCATACCTGGAGTATTCCCCTATGAACCTGTGGACACAATTGGTGGCTGGTGGATGGATAATGCCACTTGGTTCCAACCCATGTGGGCTGAGGATGTGAGTCTCAATCCCTTTGATGATCAATTATATGCGGCCAGCACTGAAATCAACTATACAGGTGACGAGTATCATTATTCCAGGTGGTACATCTATGACCGTGTTTCTGGTGAAGAGCTGGATTCCTTTGGCATCCCTGAGGGAGATTATGCAGCAGGAGGCGTTCACAATGGACGTGGTGCTGCCTGGAGTGCAGATGGTAGAACCATGTATGTGGCTGATTTTGGCTACAATAGCATCACGGTCTGGGATCTAATTGGTACAGGTCCCGATTCGATTCATCTTGAGATCCCTTTGGCTTATGCAGCTCCCAATTACACAATAGCTCTCCCAGTAAATGTTGAATTCCCCTTCGATTTCAATTGTGATACCGCTGTCATTGGTCTGGGAGGGTTCCAGGATGATTTGGAATTTACAGGTATTATCACGGAGGGTGGACTGCTTCAGGATGCAAACTGGTCCATTGAATACACCGAAACAGATACACTCATGATATCGCTCGGTACCAGTGGCAATGGTGTGAGAGGGGCAGGGACGCTATTCTGGTTGGAATTTTATGTGCCGGATACACTTGAAAACGTGTTTGTACCAGTCACAATTGACACTACCCTGTTCAACAACGGGGACCCGGATATTGTCATAGTGGATGGAGGTCTTGAGATTCTGGAAAACGCATTTTTCGGAGATGTGGACCTGAATATGGATGTCCGTGCTTTTGATGCATCCCAAATATTGAAATATCTGGTTGATCTAATCGAACTCGAACCCCAGCAATTGTTGAATTCTGATGTGAGTTTGGACGGCACTGTATCAGCTTACGATGCCACATTCATTCTGCAATATGTGGTTGGGCTAATTGATGCGTTGCCATACATACCTGGACCTGATCTGCAGCTTGCCAGTGGGAGCATGTCCCTGGAATCAGCATTGCTTAGGCCTGGTGCCATGGTTGAAGTGCCACTACTCCTCCAGAATCCAGATAATATCTATTCATTCGAAGGGCAGATAGATTGGGATGTACAGCACCTTGGTCTTGTTTCAGTTGAATGGAGTGAACTCTCTCATGGCCTGGCCATTGAGTGGAATAGTCAGGATGGCTTTCTGAGATTCGCTGGTGCTGGTGAACTAGAACCTGGCTTATCCGATGTTTTGGCTATTATGCAATTTCAGGTTTCTGATCAATTCGATGAGGAACAAACCAGTATTTCATTGAGCAAGCTCCGTTTCAATGAAGAAGACCTCCAGGAAGATGTTGCCCGGGTGGAGTTAATTCACGCCGTTTTAAATCTGGAACAGGGTGAGTTGCCTATCAGTTTCGACTTGTTGCCAAATTATCCCAACCCCTTCAATCCACTTACATCTATTCGCTATGATTTACCAGTCGAGGCAGAGGTAAGTCTCCAGGTATTCGATTTAAAAGGTCGATTGGTGCAAACTCTGGTACGCAGCCGTCAATCTCAAGGCCGGTACGCCATATGGTGGAATGGCACCAGTAATTCCGGATATCCAGTCTCAGCAGGAGTCTATTTATGTCATCTGCAGGCAAGCGATTATAGTGCAACGATCAAGATGCTTTACTTACGATAGAGTGAGATGATGAAAACTCAAATAGGTCGTAAAGTAAAACATTTTTGGAGGGAAAAAATGAGCTGGATAAAAAGTGTTATCACACTGGGATTAATAACTGTGTTTGGGATAAGTGCGAACAGCTTAAATGC
>JACKQG010001593.1_pt1 | contig 31039 bp, 19 predicted proteins | sample 8237621 | NCBI WGS metagenome assembly JACKQG01 (sample SAMN15677084, study PRJNA649215) | marine metagenome | biome: marine; feature: Black Sea; material: saline water; isolation source: suspended particulate matter (SPM) from the Black Sea western gyre | collected 2013-06-09/2013-06-10 | depth... | reverse complement strand
AGTCGCTTCGTGCCGCGATGCGCGATATTCCGTATGTGGCCAAGATCGGGCACGTTCCGAACATCGACGCCGCCAACGACTTGCTCGATGCGCTCGGTTCGAGCATTAACGCACTTGCGATGACAAATAGTGTTGCTACGCACGTGCGAGACGGCGATTCGTTGGTCTTTGATGGACAAAGGCGAGGCATCTGTGGCGAAGCCATTCGTGACGCGTCGATCGAGCAGACCCAGTTGTTCTCGGACCTAATTCGCGACCGACGGCTCAACATTCAAGTCATTGGTGTTGGTGGTATTAAGCGTGCGAACGATGTGCGCGACTATCTTGCCGCCGGTGCCAAGGCGTGTCATGTCGCAACGGCGGCGATGGTCGACCCTGGCATCGGGATCCGCATTCGGCAGGAATTCGCCGAACTGCCCAAAAACTCTGGCTAATCGGCACGATCAACCGTTCGTCGGCACTTCTTCGCTCACCAAATTGCTTGCGACCCGATGATGGTCGGGATACGATGGAGTCTTCTCCTCGTGCTCGCCCCATTACTTTCCGGATCGAAGGAAATCGCCAATGTCGACGAAAACTCAGATCATCGAAGAGCAAGCTGTCTGCAAGCCAATCGAAGCAAAGCCATTGCAAGAAATCGTTAACATGGTTCGCCGCGACAGCCAAGTCGAACCACAGGTTTATCTTGAAGAAACCAAAGTCCCACACGGTGGCGAATAGCAGTGGCAGAGGTCTTTCAGCGGCTTCTCGGCCTGGAAACCGAGTACGCAATCCGCTCCTCTTCCGACTTAGCGACTTCTCGTCGATCAAAATTCCGTCTGTATGAGTCACTTGTGTCCGCGTTGCATCGACGCGTGCCAACAGTGCCAGCAAAGCACTTCAAGGAAGGCGTGTTTACAGCCAACGGTGGTGCCGTTTGGTTCGAGGCGGAACGACCAGCGGCTGGTGGTGGCTTAATCGAAGGCGCGACGCCCGAGTGTCGCAGTCCGCGCGAAGCTGTCGCGTATCAGCGAGCCCAAGACCGGCTGCTTTCCGAATCCGCGTCCGATCGAGACTTTCAATTGATCAAGAACGATCGCGACGCGTGCGATAACGTCTACGGCGCGCAAGAAAACTACGAGGCGACGATCGCCGCGGGTGGTTGGCTGTTCCTGTGGCGAGCCGGTTTGGTTGGTCTGTTCCCGCTGGCGTTGGTCACGTGGCTTGGAATCGGAATTTGCGTTCTTGTGACGCTTTCGTATTTCCTGATCGCTGCCCTCGTTTACTTACCGTTGAAGCTAGCGACGGGAGGTGTCGAGTCGGTGGCGTTGCTTCTGTTTGGTCGCGATCTTGTCGATGGCCGAGAGACTTGCATTCACGTACCGGTCTGGCTTGAAACGTCGCTGCAACTTGCAACCCGAATTCTTACAGCACCGTTGGCTCTCGGCCTCTACGCTCTGCTGCGACTGACGACGTTTCGCAACGCTCGCAAGAGACTTGTGCCTTTCCTAATCAGCCGCCCCATCTTCGCTGGTGCCGGAATGATTGATGCCGACGGCAAATTTCATATCTCTGACAAGGCACCGGCGATCAACTGTATCGTCGGCTACGGCGGTATGGTCGGTGATCGCCCGATTTTTTCGATGGGACATTTCTTCAAAGCGGTTTACGCAGATTCATGGTTCGCCCCTCGCGAGTATTTTGAATTATTTGCCGAACGCCAACGTCTTCAGATCGGACTGGGTGATTCCAATATGTGCGAGACGGCGGAGTATCTGCGCGTCAGCACGACCCTGTTGGTGATCGATGCCATCGAAGCTGGGACGTTTCAAGTGCCACCATCGGTTCGACGTCCGATTCGTGCCCTGCACGAGATTTGCGGCGATGATTCGCTCACGCGTGAGTTCACGTTGCGAGACGGACAAGCGGTATCTGCCCTCCAACTTCAGCGATATTACCTAGCCGGTTGTCGAGCCTTTTTGAACCAACAGTCCGACGTCCCGGCGGAAGCCTGGGAAGTTATGCAACTCTGGAAGCAAACGCTCGATCACTTGGAGCACCTCGCAACCATCGGCGAGACTCCTGATGCGTTGGTCGGTTCGATTGATTGGGTCACGAAGAAGTACTTGCTCGATAAAGCGGGTGCAGATGCGAATTGGGCCGAACGGAAGAAGATCGATTTGCGTTACCACGAACTGTCCGAAGACGGCTACTTTGGCATGCTCCAATCAGCGGGACTCGCACCGCAGCTGATCGAAGAAGAAGCCATCGAACGCGCGACACGACTCGCTCCTCCAAATTCACCTGCGACAACGCGAGGGCACTACATCCGCGAGTTCGCACACGGCGAGGAACCGGTGGCAGCGAATTGGAAGAGTGTTATCATCGGACAGCGGTGGGGCGCAAAGAAGATTCGGCTCGCCAATTACGGACAGTCCCGCCGCCGCTCACGCAGCAGCGCAGCTGCTCGCCGTGCCCGTCGCGCGACTTATCGCGACCGCAACTGATCGCAGCGGCATCGCGAAGTCTCTCGTCTCGACAGAAGGTGGCACGCTATACTGCCGTCTTCTCACCGTGCCAACGGTGCTTCCAAGAGTTGCGAGCCCCCGACGAATACGTGGACAAGGTGACATCGTATGGTAACGGAAACTATCGTCGTACTATCTGCAGTTTTGCTGGTCGTCGTTGCGGTTGCGTGTTGGGCATTGAATGTGATTGGCTTGCCAGGGAACTGGCTTGTTGTTGCGATGGCCGCAGGCTATTCCTACTTCATGCCGGACGAACGGCGACTCGATATCAGCGTTTGGACCGTGCTGGGGTTATTCGCTCTGGCCGCGATCGGAGAAGGGATCGAGTTTCTGGCCGGTGCACTCGGGGCGTCGAAGGCAGGAGCAAGCAAGCGAGGGACTGCACTTGCCTTGGTCGGTTCGCTTGTCGGTGGATTCTTAGGGATCTTCGTTCCCGTGCCCGTTGTCGGCCAAATCGTTGGGCCGATTGTTTGTGCCGGTCTCGGCGCTTTGGCTGGAGCGGTAATCGGCGAACAGTGGAAAGGACGTGATCTCGACGAGAGCCTGAGTATCGGTCATGCCGCGTTCTGGGGACGATTGATCGGAACGCTCGGCAAGATACTCGTCGGTTGCGTAATGCTTGTGCTGCTCGTTGCCAGCTTGATCGCCCAGTGACGCCAAGATTCACTCGCCAATCAGCTTCACCAGCAGCCGCTTCCTTCTTCGCCCATCGAACTCGTAGTAGAAGATGTGCTCCCACGGCCCAAGATACAGCTTGCCGTCGGTGATCGCGACTACAACCTCACGTCCCATGATCTGTCGTTTATGGTGCGCGTCCGCATTATCTTCGCCAGTCCGATTGTGATGATAACGCTCGGGCGACGGATCGAACGGTGCCAACTCTTCCAACCATTTATCATAGTCGTGATGCAGTCCCGACTCATTGTCGTTAATGAACACGCTGGCGGTGATATGCATTGCATTCACAAGTGCCAAGCCGTGTGCGACGCCACTCTCCGCAACAAGTTCTTCGATCGTTTTGTGGATAGAAACGATGGCCCGACGTTCGGGAACTTCCATCCAGAGTTCTTTGGTCAATGTCTTCATCTGTTTCTCCGAAGTAAAATCCTCGTGATTCGATCAAATCATTACTACAAATGCCTCAGGCCGACGAAGCGAGTGTCACCCGACACTTTACTCTAGGCGGAAACGGAGGCGCAAACCAATGTCACCGAAGGAGGCGTTAGCTAAGCATTCGAGAGCATCGGTCAAACGGCGGGTGTTTGCTCGAAGTGCCACAGACGGATTCTGGCTCGACTCAAGCTTGCGAATTGGTCCAAGCTGGCCAGTAGCGAGGAGGCTGCTTGAGTTCCGTGATTCACTTTATGCCCCGATAACACCTAAACGGTTCTGCCAACCGCGAGCACGTCCCCGCCACTGCTCGGTTTTACTTGTCGGTTTGTTCGATCACTCCGCGATCCGTTTGTTCGTTGGAAGCAGCCTCTCTCTCGATACGGAGAACTTCGATTTCGCGAATCCAAACCTCATGTTTATTCACCGCCTGGAGGGAGATCGCACCACGCCGAGGACCGTTGGCGGGCACCCGCACTGCGGAGGTCTCGCTACCATTGACGCTCACTCGCAAATCCCTGTCATGGGCGACGAAAGTGAGAGTGAACCATTCATCGTCACTAACCAGTGGCGTCTTCACATCGGCCCATGAGTAGATCCCTCCGGTCATTGTTTTCTGCGATGGCAGGTTTGACATCTGTGCTTCGTATCCGCTGCGCCACCCTTCGCCAAAGGTGGTGCGAACATGCACCCCGGAGTTACTGCCTGTTTTTAGGTTCGCCTCGACTCGGACAGTGACATTACTGAAGTCGTTTACGCGCGACACGAGCCGAGTGTTCTTACCGGCTCCCACCAGCACGCCGTCTTCCACATGCCAATCACCTTCACCTTCAACCCGCCAACCAGTCAAATCCTTGCCGTTAAACAGCCTGACCCAGTCTCCGTCGAGCAGCCGTACGGCTTCGCGCCGTCCGCCCTTGGGCTTCGTGGCCGGTGAGAGCGTGGCCGGCTCGGAACTGGTCGGGGTCTTCGAGTCTGTTTGCGACCTACCGACAGCGATCCCGTCACCGTCAACCCAAATGGCTTTCTGAATCAGCCCATGATTGCCGTTTCCTGAGACGTCGTGGGCGATTTTACCCTTGCCTTCGTCAAAGTGATATAACGCCATCGTGTCATCATCCGGCATGAAACGAAGTGCGGGGGTGAAGTTTTCGCTGTACCTCGCGACGTTGGAAACTCGGACTTCGTCGATGACTCCAGAGAAGTTATTCACCGCATGATACAAGCGGGTCAAATTCGCTCCGATAGTGATCGGCGTTGAATCTTTAGGGTGACCCTGCAATTCCAGACTCTCATCTGGCAGCACGCCATCTACGAACAACTTCGCATGCGAGCCATCGAACACGCCCGCGATGTGAATTAGCCGACCTGTCTCAACTGGATCATTCGAACTCACCGCTTGGGAGTCAGGTTCATTGAGAAACACGAACATCCCTGCGCCACTACTATTGAAAGTAAGAGCGATACCGCCGCCATCAGGGTTTCCAATGACATCGCGAAAATCGGATAGTCCTAGTGGCCGAACCCACGCTTCCAGGGTGATGGGATGATCTCCACCGTATCGGAGCGTGGGAGTGAAGACAAAGCTGTCTTGGAATCTCAAGGCATGATCCGATGTGTAACTCGGAAGTGGTTTGTCATTCCAGTCGTCGCGCAACGCTTGCAGTTCGAACAGCTCGAGATCCGAACGAAGCTCGGGCGTTAAGATCCGATAGTCGTCGGTAACCTGAGTGTCATCGACCGACGTGATCAGCATTCCCGAATGCGCGTCCCAGAGTTGGACCTGGCTGGACACCGCCGACGTGGCGAGCATCTTGCCGTCGAATGAGAATGCAGCGTTTAGATCCGCAACTCCTTCGAGGACGAACTGTTCCTTGTTCCCATCCAACGGTTGCAGGGCGACTCGCCCATCGACACTCGGCAGGGCGAGCATGGATCCATCCGGCGAAAACAAGACAAAGGAGTAATGCGCGCGTGGGAATCCAGGAAAGCGAAGTTGTTCCGCACCGCTGGTGATATCCCAGACACGGACGGTGGCGTCCGTACTTACCGAAGCCAGTGATAAGCCGTCGGGAGAAACAGCGACTCCACTCACTTTTTCCGTGTGCCCGGTAAAGACCGCCCGTTGTTCAAAAGTGGCAATATCCCAAAGTCGTATCGTTCTGTCGAAGCTACCCGACACAAGGGTCTGTCCATCGGCGGAGATTGCCAGAGATTTAACAGGGCGTTCATGACCATCGAATTCGCCAAGCAGTTTGCCCGTTGAAACATCCCACAGCAGCAGATTTCGTTGGCGACCAGCGCCACTGGACACCACTCGTTTACCGTTGGCTATGAAACAGACGTTATTCGACAGACCCAGGTGTCCACGCAGCGTAGTCTTCAACTCGCCGGTGTTTGAATCCCATATCCTTACCGTCGCATCTCGGCTAGCAGAAGCGATCAACCGACCATCCGGCGAAAACGCCAGATCGGTAACCCAATCCGAGTGGGACACGATTTCCAAACGCATTTGCCGCTTGTTGATCTCCCAGAGTTTGATCTTTCCATTCGTTCTGCCGATGGCTAGCGTCTTGCCGTCTGGCGACAACGCGATGGCGTGTGCGTTGAGGCGGCTTTCCTTCGATCGTTCCTTGAAGCGATCCAAAGCGAGTACATCGTCTTCAGACGCCGCTCGCCACAGCCTGACAGAATTGTCCCGACTGCCGGATACAAGAGTCTTTCCATCCGGTGCAAACGCGACAGAATATACGTGATCCGAATGTCCATGCAGTGTTGACTTCAGCTCCCAAGACGGAACGTCCCAAAGCTTGATCGTTCGATCGCTACTACCGGAAGCCAGAGTCATGCCATCGGGTGCAAAAGCGAGTGATGCAACGTAGTTCGCATGCCCTATGAGCGTCTTCAGCAGCTTGCCCGACGCCACATCCCACAATTCAATCGTCTTATCCGCGCTGCCGGTCGCCACAAGTTTGCCATCGGGCGACAAGGCGAGCGACATGACATCGCTTACATGCTTCGATGGCAATCTCTGGACTATCTGGCCTTTCTTCATATCCCATAGTTCAATCCGCCGTACACCCGGAGCAAGCGTTGCAATAGCTAATATGTCACCGTCATTTGAGAAAGCAAGCGCCTGAGAAGGCCAGTGAATCGTCTCTGTTGCCTTTCCGCTGGCAACGTTCCAGACAATCACTTCTGAACCGCCGGAAGCGATGTACTGGCCGTCTGATGAAAACGCGACACAGAGGACGGAGCCAGAATGCCCTTCAAATGTCTTCTCAACTTTGGTTGTCGACAGGTTCCACAACTTGACCGTCTTATTCTGGTTATTAGCTGCAGCAAGTTGTTTCCCGTCGGGAGAAAATGCGATTGACTTGATCTCGCCAGAGCCACTTTGCAAAAGCGCACTTTGCTCACCCGTGTTTGCATTCCAGACTCTAATGGACCCATCAGCACCTCCTGAGGCGAAGACTCGTCCCACTGGGGAAAACGCGACGGAATCAACGAAGTGGGTGTGCCCCAAGAGACATGTGTTTCGTGCAATGCCACTCAAATCCCACAGCTTGACACCTCCTGCTTGATCGTCTCCCGCAGTGGCTAAAGTTCGTCCGTCGGGATTCCAGCCCACGGCGCGTGCTCCGCCGCGATGACCCTGTAATCTGTTGACCAGCATCCCAGTAGCGACAATCCAGATTTTCACCGTACGATCATCACTGGCCGAAGCGATCTCGTTACCTTCTGGAGAAAACGCGACTTTGTGAACCATGTCGGTGTGCCCCGAAATTGTCCGTTGTAATTCTCCGGAATCAACTTGCCACAGCTTTACCGTCTTGTCGTGACTACCTGAGGCCAGCATTGTGCCGTCTGGCGAAAAATCGACCGACAGGACTTGATCGTTATGGTCGAGCAGCGTCCTCTTAAGTTCGTAGCTGTCGGCATCCCACAGCTTGACCGCGCGATCGCTTCCACAAGATGCTAATGTCATTCCGTCAGGAGAATACGTAACATCCCAGACATGAGCTTCATGTGCTTGAAAACTTGTCTTCAATTCGCCAGTACCGGCATCCCACACTTTGATGGTGCGATCGGTGCTGGCCGAAGCCAGCGTCCTGCCGTCCTTGGAAAAGGACACTGCATGGACTGGAAGGGTGTGCCCTTCATAGCTCTGTTCCAACTGACCTGTTTCCACATCCCATAGTTTCACGGTTTGGTCGTGACTGGCGGATGCCAATGTTTGTCCGTCTGGGGAAAACGCAACCGAATTAACACTCGACGAGTGACCATAAAGAGTGTGTCTTACAGCCCCGCTCTGGACATCCCAAAGCTTGAGGTGTATATCGCTGGGGCCGGCGCCAGCCACTGCCAACAACGTGCCGTCGGGAGAATAGGCGACATCTCGAAATGAGATCCAAGTAGGAAAAGTTCTTGAGTAACGGTGCGTTTGCCGCCACAAGTAGTACCATTCGAAGCCACGAAGATCATCCTCTCCTGGGCCAGGACGTTGCAGATCCAATAGTTCATCTGTGCGACTCAAGGCGGCAATCTCGAAGGCTTGTTGCGCAAGATTCATCTGCGCGAAGTACAAACGCTGGCGTAGTTCATCACGCGCTGCACTGACTTCATCACGCGCTCTAGCAGTATCGGCGGCTAAGACTGTTGACCGTTCTGCTTCAAGCTTTGCATCTGCCTGTGCTTCTTCCGCGTCGGTCTGGGCCTGCTTGGCTTTGGCTCGTTCGTCGTCCGCTCGCTGTGACGCGATCCGAGCGGTGCGGGCTTCGCTGGTGGCCCAGATGGCCAGATAACCGCTGACGCAGATACCGACGAGCAACAACAAGGCGACCGTCGCCGCAAAACCGACCGCGACTCGATTCTTGCGAATCAGTTTTTGCAGCCGGTATCCGGCCGATGGCGGACGGGCTTCGATCGGTTCGTCCGTCAGGTAACGCCGGATGTCGGACGCGAATCCGTTCGCCGTCTCGTACCGCCGCGCCCTGTTCTTTTCCATCGCCTTGAGAACGATCCAATCCAGATCGCCCTTGACCACCGCCGCTAGCCGGCGAGGTTCGATTTGCCGAACAGACGAGATCGACTCTAGCGTATCGATGGAATCGCTGATGCGTGAACTGGGACGCTCCGGTTCCTCTTCCTTAATGCGATCGAGAATCTCCATGTATCCCGCTTCGCGCAAGCTCTCCCGTTTGAGCGGCGTGCTGCCAGTCAACAACTCGTAGAGGATGACTCCTAGCGAATAGATATCGCTGCGCGTATCCACGTCGCCGTCATTCAAGTGAGCTTGTTCCGGGCTCATATACTCAAGCGTTCCCAGCACCTGACCATGTGCCGTGAACAGAGTCTTCTCGGTAAGTCGTTGATTCATCGCCTTTGCCAATCCAAAGTCGATCACCTTCGGAATGGGTTGATCGTCCTGAAGCGTGACCAGGATATTGGTTGGTTTCAGGTCGCGATGAATGATGCCTTTCTGATGCGCGTGCTGAACCGCGCTGCAGACCTGGTTGAACAGATCCAATCGCTCGCGTATCCCAAGTTTGTGGTCATCGCAGAACTGGGTGATAGGAGTCCCTTTGACTAACTCCATCACAAAGAACGGGCGGCCAGTGGCGGTTGTCCCCGCATCAAGCACCTTGGCGATACTCGCATGGTCCATCATCGCCAGCGCTTGCCGTTCGGCTTCAAAGCGGGCAATCACATGGCTGGTATCCATGCCGGCTTTGATGATTTTCAATGCGACACGCCGATGAACAGGTTCACGCTGTTCAGCCAGATAGACGGTCCCCATCCCGCCTTCGCCAAGTTCTTCCAACAACCGGTAGGGACCAATCTGGTCACCGATGGCGTCGCCGGGCTGATTCATCGACTGCGTTGGCGCATGCCCGGGTCCGCCACCGGGTTCTACGAAGCGAGTCTTAGGACCAGCTTGTTCGTCAATGGTATCACTTCGCTTGTCATCTCCCTTGCCATCGTCTGAGATAGGCGTTGCACTCTCGTCATTCGTCATGTGACCGCCAAAGGGTTCTAGGGATGACTTGAAACGCCGTTTCGGTCCGGCAAAACGACGAAAGTGCGATTGCGACAATCTTGACTGTCCACTCAGATTACCCAGGACGTCAGTGAGACACTAGAGTACGTGGACACTGATGATATCCACTCGCTGGGGCCGAAATCGAGCTTGGGCGGAGGCGCGTGCGAGGCGCTATCATAGCGATGTTAGCCCAACGGATGATCCGGCACCTAGTTTTTCTCCTGCGTCTTCTTTGCTGCGTCGTTTGGCACGGGGATTACGCTCTAGAGAGAATAACATCCTCCTATAGAAGCAGCAGCAATTCGGTCTGTCATGTCGCCGACCCAGAATCTGCACGGAGTGCCAGTTCGTCTGCTCTCGTGGCAGACCGATGAGTGGTCGACGGAGAAACCGATCCAGCCGTTGCTGCGGTGATGGTCTGCGATCCAAGCCGATGGAGTCGTGATAATGTAGGTAACGAAACTGGCTTGGACACTCTGCAGCGGAACGGTATTCACTTTTACGTGCTTGGAATGTCATTCGACCTATTCGATCCCATGCACCGCTAACCAAGCGTTCGACTTCGCGGTGAATTGAGACGATCGCGCGCCGCTCCGGAAGTTCCATCCAGATCTCTTGCGTCAGTGTTTTCATTCTGTCCTGTAACTAATCGAACCTATCGATTTTATCAACCAGTCGATCCGTCCGCAGCGATCACGACAATACCTGTGCAGAGGCTAGCCGAGGAGATCAAGCTTGTCGCCGGTCCGCTCACGATGCAGTACCCGCCGAAGTCTCTCGATGACGCAGATGCAGTGTTTCGCGACCTTCGACATACATACAACGCGGACATGCACCCGGACAGTCCGAATCTTATCATCGAACTGACGACGGAGGTAATGAAGAACGGCAGGCTGGACGCCATCTAACCTACAATTCAATCAGCGACTCCTCACGGCGTTCAAACGGTCGCTAATGTTGTGACGATTATACGGCTAGAGTTGTCCATCGAACCGCTCAAACGTCGCTCCGTCATCTCGTTAGTATGAACGGCATTCGACCAGCGAAATATTGGCCTGATCGCGTACCGCAATAGTTCGATTCGGATCATTCACCGCCCGCAGATTTAACCTCATCAACCGAGATTTCAGCAAGTCGAAGTGCCGCTGGCGCGGCTCGGTTTCCTCTTCATCCGCTCGGTGCCGAGGTGCCAGCAGTATGACGGAGTACCAGAGTGCCACCCCACAATTACGGAGATGAAGTCTTCACGGGAAAATCTTAGTGACATGTTGACACTAAAGACATTTTGTCTTATCTTAATTCGAGCCGCAACGACGAATGTCCGCTTCGCTGGAGAATCGATGATGACCAGTCGAGTATCAGTGTGGCTCTTGCTTGTTCTAGCAAGTTCCACAGTTGAGAGTGCCAGAGCTCAAGAAACTGAGCCCACCGCCCCGAATACCGCCGCCCCGGAAACCAGTGTCGTAGATCGTCGTTCGCCGAAGATTTCGTCGCTTGAACTCGCGAAGTGGATCGACGAGCAATTCGCCAAGCAGTGGGAATCTAGCGGCATCGCCTCACCTGCAGTGGTCGATGATGCGACGTTTATGCGTCGTGTCTATCTGGATCTTGTGGGAGCAATTCCTGCGGTGCCGCACGTCCGTGATTTTCTGTATGCCACGGGAACTTACAAGCGCCAAGATTTGATCGACCGATTATTGCGCAATGATCGTCGGCCTGAGCGTTATGCGTCGCGAAGCGCGGAGCACCTCGCGCGGATCTGGCGCCGGGTCATGATTCCTCAGAACAGTCCGAATGCGGCAATGGCAGCAGGTTTTGAACCGTGGTTGCGAGATCAGTTTGCGTCGAACGTGGCGTACGATGAATTCGCCCGCACGTTGCTAACTTCAACACCGACTCCTAACCCCATGCCAGAAAATCAGGTGAGGCGGCCAGCGATGGCGCCGCTGCAGGTGTTCTATCAAGCCAATGGTGGCACTCCGGTCAGTTCGGCGGATGCGGTGACGCGTTACTTCCTTGGCGTTCGAATCGGCTGCGCTCAGTGCCACCCGCATCCATTCAGCTCGTGGAAGCAGGAAGACTTCTGGGGAATGGCGGCGTTCTTCTCAAATGCGACGGCGGACGGCCAGCTGCCAAAGATCAGTGACGAAGCCGGAGCGAGTTACTCGGCGAAGGTATTGTGGGACAAAGATATCACGATCCCTGAAGATAAGTCACCGCGTGAAGCGCTCGCGGACTGGATGGTCTCGCCGACGAATCCGAACTTCGCATCGACGGCGGTAAATCGCATCTGGCAACATCTTTGCGGTCGCGGAATCGTCGCGGAAGTAGACGATCTCGACCAAGTCGCCGATGAGGAGCGGGCTGTTTTGGATGAGTTGGGAAAGATGTTCGCTGAATCCGGCTACAACATGCGATGGCTGATCGAGGGGATTTGCAAGAGTAAGTTCTATCAGCGGGTTAGCTTGTCGGCAGACGCCGAAGGCGATGCGGAATTTGCGCTTCGCCCACTGAAGACCCTTACACCGGAACAAGTCTTCGATTCGCTGGAAGAGGCTCTCTCGTTGCCGGTTGGTCGCGTCGACAATCCGCCTAGGTTTAACGGTCTGCGAGATGCTTTCGTGAATCGCATGGACGAAGCCGCAAGCGAGTCGCCGGAAGAGTTTCGGGCGGGCATTCCGCAAGCGTTAATGGTTATGAACGGCAAGGTGACCGCCGATGCGACAAGCTTAGAAAAAAGTCGCACGTTGCGAGCCACCGTCGATGCGCCGTTTTTAAAACCGGCGGATAAGATCGAGACGTTGTATCTCGCGGCGTTTACGCGGAAGCCGAGCGAGCAGGAACTTGAATTCTTACTCAAGCATGTCGAGAATCAGACGAATGAGAAGGCCCGGGGCCGGGCGTATGAAGAGGTATTTTGGGGCATGTTGAATAGTCCGGAATTTGTGTTGAGTCGATAACGTAGCCATCACTCTCCGAGTGATGAGCGCATCACGCAAACGTAAGAAGTAGTTGACGGTTCAATCGCCGCATGGCGTCAACTCAAACGAAGGCCTATCACTCGGAGAGTGATGGCTACTTAAGGAGCATTTGAATGTCATCGCCTTTCTACCGAGAGTTCTCACGTCGCGATTTGATGAAAATCGGTCTGGCTAGCGCCTGCGGCGTTTCCTATTCGGGTTGGCTGCCGAGATTGGCTCGAGCCGCTGCGGAGCAGAACAAACCGCGAGCCTGCATCGTCCTATGGATGAGCGGGGGTCCGACGCAAACCGATACGTTTGACCTGAAACCGGATCATGCGAACGGCGGCCCATTCAAACCAATCGAAACGGCGGTTTCTGGAATCAAGATCAGCGAGCATTTGCCAGGTCTTGCCGAACAAATGAAGGACATGGCAATTATTCGCGGCATGAAGACGGCCGAAGGAGATCACGGTCGTGGCACGCAGTTGATGCTGACGGGCTATCGTCCAGGCAACGCCGCCGTTCGATATCCGTCACTAGGTTCGTTGGTCGCGAAAGAGGTTGGGATTCGGGATAACGAATTGCCGAACTACGTTAGCCTTTCTTCGTTCCAATTTGCACCGAACGTGAATGGCGCTGGCTTCCTTGGACCGCAGTTTGCTCCGCTGGTTGTTTCGGGCAACAGCGACAATCCGCAAGCTCGTGCGAACCTTTCCATCGACAATTTGAAGCTACCGCTGGGCGTTGACGAGGAGTCGATGAAGAGGCGAGTCGGCGTATTGAACTTCTTACAAAGGGGCTTCACTTCGCAAACGACAAATGAATCGGCCAAGGCTCACAAGGCGAACTATGAACGCGCGGTGAGGATGGTTGAATCGCAAGCCAAGCACGCGTTTCGGCTCGACGAGGAAACTAATGAACTACGAGACAAGTACGGTCGTAATCGATTCGGGCAAGGCTGTTTGCTCGCGCGGCGGCTGGTCGAGCGAGGTGTGCCTTTCGTCGAAGTCGCGCTTTCGCGCGTGAATAACAATCCTGTCTCGTGGGACACACACTCTGATAACTTCAATCGAGTGCGCGAACTTTCCGGCGTTCTCGATCCTGCTTGGGCGACATTAATGGATGATTTGCGAGATCGCGGATTGCTCGATTCGACATTGATCGTATGGATGGGCGAGTTCGGACGAACGCCGACCATCAATACCAATGGTGGTGGCGGGCGCGATCATTTCCCCGCGGCCTGGTCGACTGTGTTGGCTGGTGGTCTGATCAAAGGTGGACAAGTGATCGGGGACACCGGCAACGACGGAATGGAAGTCATCAATCAGCCCGTCTCGACAAAGGATCTTTACGCCACGATATGCTCTGCGATGGGGATCGATCACGAAGGAGAAAATATCTCGACCGAAGGGCGTCCGATTCGCATCGTGGACGAAGGTGGTACGCCGATCAAGGAACTTGTTGGCTAAGGTTTGGAGAAGTCAGAGGTCAGATAGAATGCGTGTCGAGCTTGTATTCATATTTATTTTGGTTGCGTGCAGCGTTGTTCGCGCGGAAGAAGCCGAAACGAACAAGCAGCAACGTCTCGATTTCATTCGAACGACGTTGGCGCGATTCGAAGTCGAGACAGTCGACGACACTGCCAAGCAACTGACGTTGTCGGTCGAGCCGGCACTTTGGTACACGAACCCCGTTCGCAGCGCAACCGGTACTGGTGCAACGTTCTTTTGGCTTGATGGTGTCCGTCCGGTTGCCGCGGTGTCCGCATCCATTCGGGATAGTGGCAGGGTATTTCGGGAGACTTCGCTATTGCAAGATGTCCCCTTGCGAGCGACGCGCGATGGCAAGCTGGTGTGGTCGCCCAAGCGAATCGCCAAGCCGTGGGCAATCCTTCCCGATGCTCCCCAGCCTGGGAAGAACGATCCGCAACGCCTGATCCAAATGCGAGCGATTGTTCGGCGATTTGAAGCACGCTTGCTGAAAGGTGACATGGAGCCAGGAGAACTCCGTGCGCTTTCCAGGCCTATCTATCGCTACACCGATCCTGCTGTCGGGATTGTTGATGGAGTTGTGTTTGGGTTGGTAGAAGCTACCGACCCAGAAGCGCTGTTGTTGTTGGAAGCACACGCCGACGACGCGGGCGGTTCGTGGCAATACACGATTGCACGGATGACATCTCGGCCCTCCGAAGTCCGATTGGACGGTCGTGAACTTTGGGAGACCGATGCCTATTGGAAGAACCCGCGGTCCAAGGAAGACCCGTACATGGAAGCGTACGACAGCCAGTATGAAGCGGATGTGATAGAGGTCAGAGGTCAGGAGTCAGAGGTCAGTAGATGAAACGACTTTGTCCATTGCTCGTACTTTTATTCTCGTGCGCACAGTTGCATGCTCAAGTTGGAGTGCGCGCGGATGACGAGTCGAATGCGACTGAACCGAAGGGGGAACTGCGAGACGTCATTTTGATGCTTCGAGAAGGCCCGTTGCATTTGCGTTTGCACATCGCGCTGGGCGGCAAGCCGCTCCCGGATGTTCGCGAAGAATACGTTGACCGGTTCATCAAGACGATTGATACCAACAAGGACGGCAAGTTGACTCGTGACGAAACGGCTCGTTCGCCGCTGTTGCGTGCGAAACGGCGGCCTGCCGCTGATAGTTTCCTCGCGTCGTTGGGAGCCTCCCAAACTCGCAATCGCCGCGACATCATGCGGACGGTCGAACGAGTCGGTGGGGAAACGATCGCGTACCGTGAAGATGCCGCTTCGTCCGAAAACGACAATGCGTTATTTGAGTTCCTTGATGAGGACACGTCGGGACTGCTCGATCGCAAGGAGCTTCTTGCGGCGGCCAAACGCGTTCTTGATAAGGATCTCGACGGCGATGAAATCGTCAGTTTTGAAGAGTTGCTGCCTGTTCCCGAACCGGATCCCGAGGAAGACATCGGATTGCCGCAGGTAGAACAACCTCCGCGCCCTACAGCCAGCAGATCGACAATGCTACGCGACACGCGCGAAACTCATCTTTCGCAACACATGGTTCGGGAATACGACCGCAACCGTGATCGTCACCTGTCCCAACGTGAACTGGGTTGGAGTTCGGAACAAGTGGGATTCCTTGACACGAGCGGTGACAAGTTGTTGGACGCGGACGAGCTTGCCTTCATCCACCAGACGCCCGTCGTTTTGGAACTGGCCGTTGACCTCGAACCAGCTGACGCCGCCACGCCAGCTGTTCAGGTTCTGCAAGTCAACGGAAAACGCATCGAAAGCACGAATCGACCTGACTTTGCCAAGATCGAATTCAACGGAGCCGTCGTGACATTTGCTCGGCGGCGCATCGATCCGATCGCCGATTCGTTAGATAACGCGATGACCGAGTTCAATAACATGGACGGCGACGCGAATGGTTATCTGGAAAAGGAAGAAACGCAGCAGCGGATTCGGTTTGCACGCGGATTATTCGAGTCGATCGACTTTGACGGTGACGACAAGATTTTTGGTGAAGAGATGGAAGAATACGTCCGTGTGCGAAGCGAGCCCGCCGCAACGACCTGCCGAGTGAACATTTATGACACGGGGCACGGATTCTTTATGGCGCTAGATTCAAATGGCGACGGTCGCATTGGCGTCCGCGAGCGGCGCGAGTCGGCGCGTTCCTTGGCGTTGTTGGATCGAGATGGCGAGGCTGGCGTTTCCATGCGCGAACCCGTTCGGCACTTTCATGTCGAGTTTGTTCGCGGCAGTTATCGAATGTACGGTTCGATGAATGACTCGGCGGGCGAAACACCAGCGTTTCAACAGCGCTCTGAAACCGGTCCGATGTGGTTTCGCCGCATGGACCGAAATGGTGACGGCGATCTGGTGTGGAGTGAATTCCTCGGACCTCGCGATATCTTTCACCAACTTGATGCCGACCATGACAGATTGATTGATCCGCTAGAAGCAGTAGCCGCCGAAAAACTGTTCAAGACAACAACGAGTGATCCCAATTGATCGTTTAACGGCGAGCCGAAGGCGTCGGCGCGAGGACGAAGTCGCCTTCGGCTTGCCGTTAAACGAAGAAACGAATTTGAATAACACCATGAGCAGTCCAAAAACCACCAGCGCGGCTTCCCCGCCGTCGGCCAAGTCAAGCGACAACAACAAAGCTGCGCAGGCACTTTCTAAAGACGATGCGGACATTGTCAAACGACTTCGTGAAGCACGGCAACGAGTCAAAGACGAAATGGCCAAGGTCGTCATCGGCCAAGACGAAATTGTCGACCACATGCTGATCGGTCTGTTGTGCCGCGGCCACGTTTTACTTCACGGCGTCCCAGGTCTTGGCAAGACACTGATGGGTCGCACATTGGCGCGCACGTTAGAAATGGATTTCAAACGAATTCAATTCACGCCTGACTTAATGCCCTCGGACATTACTGGCACGGATGTGATGGAAGAAGACAACGCGACTGGAAAGCACACATTGCAATTCTTACCCGGTCCGATTTTTACGAATTTCCTCCTGGCCGACGAGATAAATCGTACGCCCCCCAAAACGCAGGCCGCGTTACTCCAAGCGATGCAAGAGCGGGAAGTGTCCGTCGGGACACAAACATTCGAACTCAAACCGCCGTTCTTCGTGATGGCGACGCAAAACCCAATCGAGATGGAAGGAACGTATCCGCTGCCCGAAGCACAGGTCGATCGCTTCATGTTCAATCTACGAGTGAAGTATCCGACGGTTGACGAAGAGGTGCAAATCATCAAGGGCACGACCAGTACGCTGACTGCTGAAGCCAACAAGGTGATGGCCGCTGAAGAAGTTATCCGTCTTCAAGACCTTGTGCGTGGCGTCCCGATCGCCGACTCGGTAGTCCGATACGTCGCGCGCCTCGTGTCTCACTCTCGTCCCGGCCAAGTTGCAGAAGACAAGGCGATTCACAAGTACATCTCGTACGGAGCGAGCCCCCGTGCTTCGCAGTACCTCGTCCTTGGTGCCAAAGCTCGCGCAATTCTTTCCGGCAAGTACCACGTCGACTTCGCCGACATCAAAGCCATCGCCCACCCAGTATTGCGACATCGGCTGGTACTGAATTTCCACGCTCGAGCCGACAACGTCGACTCGGATACTCTCGTCGATCGTATTTTGAAAGCAGTTCCCAATGAGGAGAGATAAGAGCTAACTCCCCATCGCTATGCCCGCTACACTCAATACCAACGAACTCGTAGACCCAGTCTTCTTCTCGCAGCTCGACAACATCGAGCTTCGTGCAAGATCGGTTGTCGAGGGATTCATGCACGGTCTGCATCGAAGTCCGTTCGTCGGCTTCAGTGTTGAATTCAACTCGCATCGCGAATACGTCCAAGGCGACGATCTGCGGCACGTGAACTGGAAACTGTATGCCCGCAATCGGCGGCTGTACGTAAAAGAATTCGACGCTGAGACGAACATGAACGTGTACATCATGCTCGACATCAGCAAGTCGATGGAGTGTGCCAGCACGGGACGAAGTAAACTGCAATACGGCTCGGCGTTGGCCGCGGCGTTGGCTCATCTGGCACTGAAGCAGCATGACGCGGTTGGCATCACGTTGTTCGCCGATCGAGTGATTTCACATATACGCCCCAGCGCCAAGCCGCATCAGTTGCAGGAAATATTGCAAGCAATTGAGACGACGGATGCTAGGCCGACTTCTGACGTGGCGAGGGCTTTCCACCAAGCCGCCGAACTCGCTCCTCATCGTGGCTTGGTGGTGTTAATCAGCGATCTGTTCGACGACTTGCCAACGGTCATGAACGGCATCGAACACATGCAGTTCAAGAACCATGAAGTCATTTTGTTCCACGTGCTCGACCCATGGGAACGCGATCTGCCGCTGGAAGGCAACGTGCGATTCCACGACATGGAAACGGGCGAGGAGATCACGACCCAAGCTGAGAGTATTCGCGAACAGTATTTGAACCACGTCAACGATTGGCGCGACGAAATGGCAACAAGTTGCCTGAACCGCGGCGTCGATCGTGTGGAGTTGACGACGGATGATCCGTTGGATCAGGCGTTGATGGATTATTTCGTAAGACGATCGAAGGCCTTTTGAGAGAGAGGTCAGAAGTCAGATATCAGGAGTCAGAGTTGCTGACTTCTGATTCCTGACTCTGACTTCTACCCCTTTCCTATGGGTTTTGTTCAGACAGCATTCTTCGGTGCATTTGCCGCGTTGGCGATACCAGTTGTCGTCCACTTGATGTTCCGTATGCGCACGCGCCGCGTCGACCTGGGGACGGTACGATTCCTGCGTGAAGTGCTGCATAAGAACGCGCGTCGAAAGAAGCTCAAGCGGTACGTGCTGCTCGCGCTGCGTCTGGCTTGTATCGCGCTGTTGGCTGCTCTCTTCGCCCGTCCGTATTTCATTGAGCGGGGAACTGGCAGTTCGGATCGGCTCGTTGCAGTGCTGATCGATCGATCAGCCAGCATGGAATTGCGTGCCGGACGGGAGCGGTTGATTGATCAGGCGGTCGATCAGGCGAAAACAATCATCAAAGAAAGAGGCAAGAACGCTCGAATCGAGTTGGCATTCTTCGACCACACGGTCCGGCCTGTTGGATCGGATGAAGGCAACGGTAGAGTCGATGACGCAATCAACGAGTTGATCGCGCCGGAAGCCACTTATTGCTCGACAGATTTTGGAGCAGCGTTCAGTTGGGCACGTGACATTTGCGTGAAAGCGGGCAGAGCCGAGAAGGAGCTACATGTTTTCACAGATCTGCAGCGCTCAGGTCTCGACTGGAGCGAAGTTGCGGCGATGCCAGACGACGTGCAGGTCGAACTTCACGATCTTGGTCGCGATTCGCCAAACAACGTCGCGGTGACGGTTGCAGCCGTCACAAGAACGCTAATGCGTCCCGGGGAAGTGTCTACCGTTAATGTGACGGTCGCAAACGCCGGGCCGTTTCCTCTGAAGGAAGTTCCGCTCACGTTGTACCTCAGAAGCGAACATGGCACTTATACCAAAGACCGCAAAGTTAGCATCGCGGCGGGGGGGCTTGAACAATTCGAGTTTCAGATTGAAGGTCTCGAAACCGGGTTATGGCAAGGTCAGGTAGAAATCGAGATCGAAGACGAACTCCGATTCGATAATCGTCGATTTCTGGCTCTGATGGCTGCCCCAGCATGGAAGGTCTTGATTGTCGATGGCCAGCCACATGAGTCGCCGATGCTTTCCGAAACATATTTCCTCGAGTCTGCCTTACGACTCGCTCCGCCCGGTCAGACGTATGCCAACACGCCCTACGATCCACAAGTTGTCAGTGTGAGCGAATTCGCTGGAGCCACCTACGCCGATTACGAATTGGTCGTCTTGGCCAATGTCGAAAGCGTACCGAGCGCTGCTGCAAAACAACTCGGAGACTTCGTCGATGCTGGCGGTGGGTTGATCGTCTTTTCTGGTGAGTACGTCGACTCGGCGGGATACCAATCCTTGGAACGTGTCGGACTAGCGCCGGGACGGTTTGTTGATATCAAGCACACAGACGACTTGCCGTTTCGTACTCAAAGATGGAACGAGGACCATTCCATCTTTGCTCCCTTCAACGATCCGCAACATGGCGACCTACGCCGCTTGGCGTTTCAAGCGTACACAAAGATCGAACCTTCTGCACAAGCAAGCGTCTTAGCGTCTTTTCGTGGCGGTGATCCGTTACTGCTTGAAGTTGCGAAGGGAGAGGGACGTGCATTATGGTTTACATCATCTTGCGATCGCCAATGGAGCGACTGGCCGCGCAGCCGACTCTACTTACCTTTCATACATCAAATGCTTGGGCACTTGACTGGTCTCAATGAAGGTGGACCAGTGCGCGGGCTGACGATTGACGCATCGAGTCGTCTGGCCGCGGACGTAAAGCCAGGTGTTTATGAAAAGTCGCGCCATTGGGATGTCATCAATCCCAGCCCGCGCGAATCAGAAACCGACCGCTGCACGCCGACGGAATTCTCCGACCGTTTCGCCTTGCACGTGGGTGGGAGTAGTTCCTCGGCAGACCAATTGGTCGCAGCGGTCGCACCAACCACCGTCGAATTACGCGACGATGAAATATGGCATTGGGTAGCTTTTGCCTTAGTAGGCGTCCTGTGCGTCGAAAGTTTCCTGGGGAACCGAACAACAGCCTAGCTGAACCGCAACAACGCGGTCAAGCAACTGGAGCATGAGGTCATAACTATGAGTTCTGTCGAAACCAAACCGGCGTTTCTCGAGCGATTCGATTCTGTGTGGTCAAAAATGCGGAGAACGCAGATTGGCCAGGGAGTTTGCTGGGGTCTGCTCATTGTTTTGGCTGGTTTTACGGCGTTGACTGCCGCTGATTTCTGGTTTGAAGTCGCGCGAAACGATCGGGCAGTTGGACTCGGCGTCATTGCGATCGCGTCTCTTGCTCTGGCGACGACTTGGATCCTTCGTGCGGTGCAGCGATGGAGTCGGCCGAGGGCAGCGACGGAGATTGAAGAACGCTTTCCAGAACTCGGCCAAGCCGTAAGAACGTCCGTACAATTCGGTGCTCGATCGTCCGAGTCACTGCAGGCCGATGGCATTCAGCCGTCACTCGTGACCGCTCTCGCGGACCACACCCACGAGCAAGCCGCGCCGCTGCAACTCGATTCGATCGTCCCGGTTGGCCGACTGCGAGTGGCCGCTGGGCTTGCTGCTGGTGTCGCTCTGGCATTGATTGTGAGTATCGCCGTGAACTGGGAATGGCGAGTTGCCGCTCTGCGCGCCTTGCTTGGCGAGCAAGCTTACACAGAGTTGACCGTAGCACCCGGCAACTTGGCTGTTGTCGAAGGCGAGAGCGTGGGGCTGGCAATCAATATCGCCGGTCGTACAAATCGCATCGTTGTTGTCGCAACGCGTCCCGTCGGATCGGAAGGAGCTTGGGTCGAGAGAGAGCTGACTGCCGACGATGCCGTCTCTTCGGAGGAACGGCTTGTCAAATACGAAACCACTTTTACGAGCATTGTCGATCCGCTCGACTATCGCGTGACGGCTGGGCCTGCTGAAAGCGAACTCTATCGCATCGACGTCAGACACCCGCTGGCCATTGAGAGCATCCGCGCGGACATCGCGCCTCCGGAATACACTGGTGTCGAGTCAAGTACGATCGACGAAGGAAACCTGAGTGTCATCGACGGCTCGACGGTCAGTTTGCACATCACGCTCGACCGCAAACCCAAGGCTGCGATGATGATCCTCACCCAGCGCGGCGTACGATTAGGACCTGGCGAGAGTCCGAAAGTCGAAGAGATTCCGTTAACGATCGACGAATCAACGCTTTCGACGACACTTGAACTGCGACAAGATCAGACATATACGATCGCCGCTGAAGCCGCTGATGGGATGCAGCTTCCGGAGAACAAATTCCGCATCCGCGTCCGTTACGACCAAGCACCTGAAGTCTGGTTTGAAGAACCTGACGAGGCATTGGAAGTTCACAGCATCGCTGAAGTGTTGTTGCGTATTCGAGCTCGCGACGACTTCGGTCTCAGCCGGGCAGGGATCGTATTCGAAGTCAACAACGAAGAAGAGTACACCTTGCTCGAGAAGGATTACGCTGATCTAGCCGAAACGTTGGCCGCAGATGGTCAACCAAGTCAGCAAACGCGTGACGCTTTACAGCGGCTGCTGCCACTCGAACTGTTCGGCTTGGAAGAGAAGGACAGTGTGACGTACTACGCCTTCGCCGAAGACACTTTTCCCGCCGGAACCCATCGAACCGAAACCGATCTGCGGTTCATCGACATTCGGCCGTTCCGACGCATCTACCGCTTGCCCGACCCGAACGCCCAGCCAGGCATGAACAACCCAAATCAGGTACGTGTTCGTTCGCTGCAAGAGATCATCGCTCGACAACGATTCAATTTGAATCGCACGATACGGCTCGATCGCAAAGCCTCGTTGGGCGGCGAAGCAACCTTGGTGGAAGTGGATCGAATCGCAACGTTCGAGGACGAACTTTCGAAGTCGACGCACGAGTTGGCTGAGTTCCTGGATGAAGAAGAATTCGATGGCAGTGATCTGCTATTCCAAGCCGAAACGGTCATGCTGACTGCGATCGATTCCATGAATGTTGGCAAGTACGACATCAGCTCGCAACAACAGAAGGATGCCTTGCGACTACTGATCGAAGGCCGCGACACCATCGAGAATTTCCTGCGGACTCGGGCTAACGCCCGACAGCGAAGAGCGCTGCAAAGCTTCGACCGTACACAGATTCAAAAGCTGCGCCGGCCGAAGCGCGACAAGGAAGATGAAGAAGATCCTGAACAGCTCGTCGCGCGCATCCGGCGTTTGGCTGACGAACAAGACTTCGTTTACAAGACATTGACGAACATGACCGGCGGACGGCAGCAGAATGCGCAGCCTGTTGAAACGCAGGGTAATCAAGGGCAGTCGGATAATCCGCTTGCCAAAGGTGGTGAAGGAGGAGAGGGCGAGAAGTCAGAGGACAGCGATCAGGGGTCAGAAGGGGACGAAGAGAACATGGATGACGGTGAGCAAGGCGACGATCCGTCCGAGATGAGCCGCGAAGATATCGAACGGCGCCAGCAAGATCTCGCAGTGGAAGCTCGCGATGTTGAAACGATTTTGAATCGCATTCGGGATTTGAGCGATCTGGCTCGTTCCCGAGGAACGGATGCGGCAGATGCCACGGACGAAGTGTCAGGCGCACTCAGCCGCGGCAGTACCGATGAAGCTGTGGAAACCGCTAGGCAAACGAGTAGCATGCTGCGTGAGCTGGCGCTGAATGTGGAAGGTGTGATGGCGTCGGAAGCATCTGAGAAGATTGGTATGTCGCGTGACTTGGCGGGAATGATCGGTGCGTTGGAGCGACGATTGGCCGAAGAAGCCGATCCGGACGGGGAGAAGCCAGAAGTCCAGGGTCAGGGGTCGGAATCTCCAGACGAAGAAGAAACGTCTGATGGAGCTGGTGGCGGTGAATCGGACCAAGATGAACAAGAGCGCGCAGCCGGGTTGGCTCGTCGCGCCGATCGACTCGCCGAGACTGGGAAGACGATGGAGGACATTCTCGAATCCGCGATCGAAACCAATTCGCAGGGCGACCGCGAAGCGGTGCGGCGAGTTGACGAAGTACTCAATGAAGGCAACGTCGAAGAAACCGTGGAACGGATGCCGGACCTTGGCAGGATGCTCGAAGAACGCCGTGATCGAGATGCTCAAGTCGAAAGCGAGGATATTGCAGATCGACTGGATGTGTTATCTCGCCAGTTAGATCAAGTCTATCGTTCGATCGTGACTCCACGAATCGAACAGTTAATGAATCTGGAGTCGCGCGCGGTCGAGGCTGATCAGAACTTGAAGGAATTGGAGACGAACGAACAGATCTCGACATGGCATCGCAAGGCGCTTGAGTTAATGGAAGAGCTAGACAAAGCTCAAGCGGCAAGCAGTTCATTGGATGAATTGTACGAGGCGATGCAATCGGAAGGCTGGAGCAAGATGTCCGACGGCAAACGATGGAACTGGAAACAAGATGAGAACGGCATTTACGTGTCGCCAGATTCGTACGGTCGAGCGATGCGTACGATCATCGAAGATATCCAACAACAGATGCAGGAATTGATTCTGACCGATCTTGTCGCTGACGATAACGAAGCAACACCGCCCAAGTACAAGCACCTTGTGGAACGTTACATTGAAGTACTCTCGTCCGACGTGCGAGAGAAGCAGTGAGGAATGGATGTCACGAGTCAGGGGCAGCGCGAAGGCTGACCTCAGAACCATGACCTCCAACTTCCCCCTATGAACTGGACTCTGGACCTACTATCTCCCGTATCGCTGAGCGCCGTCTTCTTGCTAGTCGGTGTGCTGGCTTTCGTTCTGCTTGTTGCGAGATTTGCCGCCGGTCCACCCGCAGATATCGCGCGCCGCTGGGGTCTGCTTGTCATTCGGGGGATCGTGGTTCTCTTGTTGCTAATGCTATTGACGAATCCGGTCCAGGTCAGCGAATCGCCGGGCAAGATCGAGCGCGCTGATGTTTTCTATCTGATGGATGCCTCAGAGAGCATGAAGATGGGAGACGATGATGGGACTCGCTGGGATGAAGCCGTCAAGATCATTCGCGACGCGGAGAAGGAGACACGTGACGAGATTGCTGCCGATGTGAAACTGTTCCGATTTGGGAATCGATTGTCGTCGATCGAAGAGAGAAGTCAGGAGTCAGAGGTCGGAGGTCAGGGGGACGAGACGACGGCCGCGCTCGGGGCAGCGACACCCACGGATACAGATACTCGATTCCAGATGGCGTTGCGACAAATGACTAGCCGCTTCGGGCGATCACCTCCAGCGTCGTTGGTCGTGTTTTCGGATGGACGCGCGCGAGATGCTGCCGGCATCGAAGTGATGGCTCGGCATTTCGCGGATCTGAACGTTCCGATTCATGTCGTCCCGGTGGGCGATACGGCCAAAGGGGGCGATGTGGCGATTGTGGCCGCCGTGGTACCGGAGTCAGTACGGCGGCATTCACGCGTTGAAGTACAAGTCTTTCTGCGCAGTTACGGTTTCGACGAACGACGCGTTGAAGTGCATCTGTCGGCGATCGATGACGAGGGGATCCCGCTTCGCCGACTCACAGAACCGGTGCCACTCACGCTACACAGCGGCTTTCAACCCGTCAGCCTCTCGTTCCGTGCTGATAAAGACACACGCCGGCTGCTCATTCATATTCCTCCGCAAGCCGATGAAGTGTCGTCGAAGAATAACTCCATCGAAGCAGAGACGTACATCGATCAAACAAAGATTCGCGTCTTGTACGTTGAAGGAACGCGTCAATTGCCTCGATCCGTGCGACAGGGAGACAAAGTTGTCACGCGCGGGCCATACACCGAATTACAGCAGGCGCTCGTTGCAGACGACGACATCGAGTGCGTAGTAGTCAGCGGCGCGTCTGGCGACCTGCGGCGGATGACTTATGGCGGCAGCTTTGACGTGACGCGAGGGTTCCCGCAAACCAGCGCGGAACTATCTGCCTTCGATGCAGTCATCCTCAGCAATGTTAATCGCGACCTGTTCACGGATGAGCAAGTCGAGTGGATTGATCGCTGGGTCAGCGAACGTGGTGCCGGATTATGCATGGTGGGTGGACCGGACAGTTTCGCGTCGGGCGGTTGGGCTGATGACACGATCGAGAAGATGCTGCCGGTAGTGATGGCCGACAACCAGCTGGATTGGGACCCGGGAGCAGTTGTGAAAAGTAACGTCGATATGCCAACGACATTGCATCCAATTTGGCACATCGTTTCGAATGCGAAACAGAACCGCTCAATCGTTGAAAGTTTCCCAATCTTCGACGGAATGAATCGCAGTCTGCGGGTGAAAGAAGCTTTGGCAACCGCGCTCGTCACAGCGCCGCTAGGTCGTTCTTCGACGACTCAAACAACAGCTCTTAGCGGACTGCTGGGTCTATTCGTCGGTTCGCAACAAACGAATCCCGAAACCGATCCGCTAACGGGAAGTCTACCGGCCAAGAACGATTCGCTCTCATCCGAAGAGCTACCGGTAATCGCTATCGGTCGCTACGGCAAAGGACGCTCGATGGCGATGGCGACAGCGATCACCGAACCATGGGCTCGCGCATTTCTGAATGATTGGGGCGAAGGCGACAGCCGTTACTACGCGAAGTTTTGGCGAAACGTCGTTTACTGGTTGACGGAAGACTCGACGATCGGACGCCGGCGTCTGATCGCTTCGCATGACAAGCAATACTACAACCCCGGCGACACGGTTTCGCTGGGAGCGATCGCCTATGACGAAGGTGCGAATAAGACGCAAGATTATCGAGTCGTTGCAATGATCGAGCCCAAATCGGCGTTGCTCGACCCCGATGATTTCTATTCACCCGTCCGTTGGCCGAATGGCATTCCACGTGAAGAGGGCATGGAAGGTCCGCTGGTGATGTGGGGCGAAGAATTCGAACTCCCCAAGATGAGCGCCGAAACTGCCGGTCCGCTGGGCGGAACACAGAGCGGTTACGGCATCGAGCTGCAATTGAACGACGTGCTGCTCAGCGGCGCGGCGAACGAGGGTCTTCGCATCGAACTGACGGCGATGGAAGATCAAACGCAAGTTGACAGCACGTCGCTTGAGGTTCACATCCTACACGATCCGTTCGAGCACCAGAATCCTTTCCCGGACCATGACCTGCTGAAGGAAGTTGCGCGCGTCTCTGGCGGACAAGTCCTCAGAAGCAGCGATGACCTGGCTGCGATGATCACGAACATTGACGTTAAGCAAGGCCCTTCCGTTGTGCGGAAGAGTCCGCTGTGGAGCAACTGGTGGATGTGGGGACTGATCGTTGGGTTGCTGACGGTCGAGTGGTTGTGGCGCCGGAGCGTTGGTTTAGCGTGAGATACTATTCGACGTCGTTGTTGATGCGCCGAAGACTGTTGTGACGACCGTGAGAGGAAGGATTGACGCATGATGAACTTGCGATTGGCAGTACTTGGGGTGCTGGCCTTCATTGGTTTGTCCGGCGCTTTGCTGCGAGGAGATGATGACGAGGGAGAGAAACTTGTGCGCGCGGAGCGGCTTGTCGAGATGACAAGGCGCTGGCAGGCGTACAAAGCTTCGCTGATCCGCGACGGCAAGGAGACTAACCTAGAACACTATCCGGCGCCTTTGTTGCGATGGAACGATCCCGCGCGTAAGGACGCGCCGATCAAAGACGGAGCGCTGTGGGCTTGGGGAACGAAGGGACGCCCGACCGCATTGCTGACACAAGAGTCGTACGGTGGACAATGGGTGTGTGAACTGATCTCTGCATCGACCGCCGACCGTGTCGCGGTGGTTACGGACCACGGCTGGCGATGGTCGCCTGAAGAGCCTGGGTTGCAACTCTTTGAGTTCAAGAGCGCCCCATCTCTTGCTGAGAGCGCTCCCGTGCGCCTAGCACAGATGCGGGCATTGGCACGCCGTTTTGAAATCGTTCAGATCGGCCATGACGATACCGTCTACAAACTGCGATTCATGCCTCAGCCGATCCATCGCTACGACGATACCTCGACCGGATTGATCGACGGTGCCCTATTCGCATACGCTTGGGGCACGAACCCAGAGACGATTGTGGTTGTCGAGTGTCAGCGAAAGCAGTCGCAGAACACTTGGCGCTATGGTTTCTTACCAACTACGGTCGCACGGGTCGAAGCGAAGCTCGACGGCAAAAATGTCTGGTCGAGGCCACTTGAATATCGACCAAAGAGTCAAAAGATCTACACGGCTTTTTCCTCAGAGTGAACAATGGCTCGTCAAGTCCACGGTTGTATGCTGCTTTTACTATCGCTAGTCGCGTGTCCGTTGCTCGGCCAAGAGCTGGCAACAGATCGGGAAGTGTCGATCCATAAACTACGGCTTAACAAGGAAGAGATGAAACGCTGGGTCGAATACTATCAGGCCGAGGCCGCAGAATACGACATCGTCCTCGGCGAGTCCTCCGATGTTGAACCTAGTGCGAAGTTGAAGTTGAGGCGCGAGCCGGTGTTTCGTTGGGCAGCACCGCACGTAAATAATGAATTCAACGGCTCGGTCTTCGTATGGACGCTAAATGGACGGCCAGAAGCGATCGGTTCGATTTGGTCAAAATCGGAGGTCGAGATTCCCGGCAAGCGGACGATCTGCCACTCGTTTCATTCGTTGGCGCTGGGGCCACTCCACGCAAACCGCAACGACAAGACATCGTGGCACCCGCTTCGAGCCGGCATCGCTCCAAAACTAATTCCAGGCGCGGCACTCCCAGCAGCGTCGCCGCGCTTGCGGCTCACTCAGATGCGAACGCTGGCCCGCGATTTTACGGTATCACAGTTTGTTGGCCGCGTGGAAACGAAGCGGCAGATGTTGCGGTTGCTGCCGCAACCAATCTTCCGATATGAAGCCGAGACGGACGACTCACTGGACGGCGGCATCTTCGTGTTTCTCCGCGATTGGGATCCGGAAATCCTGCTGCTGGTCGAAATTCGCGAAACGCCCGCGGGTTGGCGCTGGCACTACGCCCCGATTCGCTTTTGCTCTTCGGATGCTTTGGTCAAGCACAAGGACAAAGAGGTATGGGCTTTTGAGAAGGGAAGTCCGACGCGCGATCCGCAACATTATTACTTCACCGCGAAAGGAGCATCGTACGTCGATCGGTACTTCGGAGTGAAAGACAAGGAGCAGCCATGAGTACGATGATCGCGCGCGTCGCAGCAAACGCGAGAGACTTTGCTGGCAGGAGTTCGCAATGATCGTTATGTTGAAAACGTGGACGTCGTTGGCGGACGGCGCGGAATAACAAGACTTTGCGGTTAGATAAACGAGGTATATCAACGTGAAAATGCAAAGGCTTTGTTTCGTTGCCATGCTATGGCAAGTTTGTTGTGGCGCTCCATTCAAGGCAGCAACCGCCGCTGAGCCCGACAAGCCACGAATAGCAAAATCCGAAGTGTCAAACGTGGATCCCAGCTTCAACAGGGAGCAGCGCCGGCGTTGGATCGATTTCTACCGGCAAGATGCAGCGAGTTACCACTTCTGCTATGGCAATGATCGTGCGAAGAAATTGAAGCTTGAAACTGATCCCGTGCTGCTTTACACGAATCCGCTTGGTGCACGCGGATTGACACACGGTGCCGTATTCGTTTGGACCTACGAGGGACGTAGCGAAGTAATCGGCGCAATTTGGTCGCACGCAAATACACCTCAGCCTAACCAGCGAGCGGTTTCACATGAGTTTCATTCTCTCTCGAACCAACCAGTAACTGCCGAGCGGGAGGGAGAATCAGTTTGGGCAACCACACAGGCTGGAGTTCAGTGGATCTCGCGACTAGATCTGCCACAACCGGCATCCCCGAAGACGACACGTATGGCGCAGATGCGGACCATTGCGCGGCAACTGACCGTCACGCAGCAAGATTCGAAAGACGATTCAAAGGATCAGCTTCGTCTTCTGTCACAGCCGCTCTATCGCTACGAACAGACGCCTACCGACGGCTCGGTGTTTGCATTTTGCAAGGCATGGGACCCCGAAGTGTTTGTAGTGATCGAATCACGGGAAACCGAACTTGGTCCGAAGTGGTTCTGCGCGCCGGTGCGATTTTCGAATTTGACGTTGGCGGTGCAGCACCAACAGAATGAAGTGTGGCGGGACGAACGGGACGGTCCTCGCCACCGTGATTCAAAAATGGGCTATAAGCTCTTCTACAAAATTTCGGTCGAAAGCGAAGAGTTATGAAATACTTCGTTATGCTCCATGTTCTTTTCACTTGTTGCTTGCTTGGCATCGGCTCCGCCCGTGCCGACGAACCTGTTTCCAATGAGCAAGCAGATTCTGAGGATCGGATACGGCGAGCAACTCTCAACGAGATGCGCGACCGCGTGAATACGATCCGGGTCGCCTCAGTGGTCGATGATCAGACGTCTAAGGAATTGAAACTCAACCCTGAACCAATTCTCCGCTACAACGACCAACCACGTGGAATCCTGGACGCGACTCTGTGGTCGTGGAGTGACGGTGGGCGTCCTGCGGCGATCATCAAGCTTGAAAAGTATCGAAAAGACGAATCACACCCGCGCGAATGGCTCGATAATCTGACGTCCTTCTCACCGGGACTCGTGCGTGCAGAGTGGAAGCACGGCATCACGTGGCAGGCTCGACAGCCGGCGCTAATGCTCGAGGCGCTTCCGGACGGTCCCCGGCCAGCGCCTTCGAAGCCGGCACGACTGTCTCAAATGAAGCGAATCTCGCGACGATTCACATGCTCGCTCTACAACATCGTTACTAAGCAGCGTGACGAGATGCGATTGTTGACGACGCAACTACTTCGATACTCCGAAGTGGACACGGGGATCATTGACGGAGTCATGTTGGGTTTCGCCAATAACGGAACTAATCCAGATTGTCTGTTCGTTGTTGAGCTGCAGAAGGCAGTCAACGGCGACCACTCGTGGAAGTACGGGTTTGCCGGAATGACTCAAGGTGAATTGACTGCGAAACTGGACGGTCGCAAGGTGTGGACGAAGCAGTGGACTGTCAAACGAGGCAAGCAGGACACATGGATCTGGTTTTTCGACGAAGATGTAGAAGGTCTAAAAGCGTTGAAGCAATGAAGAGCGTTTCGCTTTTTCCGCAACGACGAAGCGAAGGACATCTCGCCCTCTGAATGTTGATCTCAGCTGAGCGGATTGCGAATCTCAGCACGGAGACTTTATCTTGCGACTGATCCAGAGAGAATCGACCGCTGCTTGTTTGCTGACGATTGGTTTGGCATTCGGAACTAGCACCGCTGCCGATCCCGACCCGCCTGCGGAAGCTTGGTACAAGTACTATCGTGTGCGAGCGTCGAAGGAATACGAACTCGGCTTGCCGTTAACCGCACGTCCCGCGTAATCTCTGGCTCACAATTGG
>JACKQG010001590.1_pt1 | contig 31058 bp, 20 predicted proteins | sample 8237621 | NCBI WGS metagenome assembly JACKQG01 (sample SAMN15677084, study PRJNA649215) | marine metagenome | biome: marine; feature: Black Sea; material: saline water; isolation source: suspended particulate matter (SPM) from the Black Sea western gyre | collected 2013-06-09/2013-06-10 | depth... | reverse complement strand
AGTTTGTAAAATATTCCTTTTTGTCTTTTTCAAGAAATACTGCCTCATATCGGAGCCGCAGATAGGTTATAGATAGATAATGGACATAAAACGGGTGTTTATAATTATCTGCTTTTTTCTCGTCATACTTTGGGAGATTTTCTTGAATCTGGTTTAAGGTGGGTTCAAAATATTCCAATACATCAAATCCCCTTTCATGCAAGAACCTTACGAGGGGCATGTGCTGAATAACCGAAGTTAGTTCTTGAACAACGTCATTACGCCTACCTTCAAAGAGTTTGTTCGTTGTAGGAAAACCATTCTTTACGAGGATAGCATGTACAATTTCATGCGCAATATTTGCTTCAGTTAAACCTGTTTCTTTGTTTAGGAGTATGCGAGGGGGGGTTGAATTTGCGTCGAAAGCTCCATGAATATCTGGGAGTTGAGAAAATTCAAACTGAATGTTAGTTTCCCATAATCTATTCGCCTCCTGGATTACTGTTTCGAGTCTCTTTGAGATTTTCAGGCCGAGAACGTTCTTTAATGGAGGCGTCAAAAAACTTTGCATTGGTGAATCGCTAATTTGGGTTAAGATGCCAAAGGCAACTAAGAAAGGTAATATTGTTAATATTGGCTTTCTTAAAGCACGCAACCTATGTACCCTACACTACATTAAAGATCTCCTAAAAACCTACTTGCTTCCCCAAAACTTGTCACCAACACTTCCCTTTTTGCCCGGGTTGCCGACACATAAAGGAGGGCCCGTTCTTGTATTTCTGAATCTCTCCGCACAGCGGAATCAGAAGAACCTGCTCCATATCCTTCATAAGGAACGATTCCGTCATTTACGCCGGCGATAATCACCCTGTCAAACTCCAAACCTTTAACCCTGTGCATTGTAGCCATGCGGAGCCCTGGAGTTGTTTGATCCTCAGGCTCGCTGCGCCGGATGAAATATGTATCAATCCCTTTTTGTTTAAGATCGCTTTCATATTGCTTCAGCAAACTGTGTGTGCGGGCAACCAGACATGTTCCTTTGAGAGGCTCTCCCCTGGCTTTGATCTGCTTCAAGCAGTCAATGATGTATTCGACTTCTGCCTCGAACGAGTTAAAATTCATCACCTGAGGCGCAATCCCATGGAGGAGCGACTTATACCCTTTCTGATTATCCATTCCTCCGTCCAGATCATCTATTTCAAGGGCCGTCAACAGTCTCACTGCCCATTTTCATGTCTCATCAGTGGTGCGGTAGTTGATTCTGAGCTTGCGGCCACGGCCGATGATGTTGATACCGCATCGCCCTAAGATAACCTTGTGACGGTATATCCTTTGATGAGCATCTCCCACGATGAAAAGGTCATTTTTCCTCCCATCGCCAGGACCAGGGAGCATCTGTCTTATCAGCTTGAATGCCTGTGCTCCCATATCCTGGGCCTCATCCACAACGATGGATTGATACGGGAACACCTTGTTCTTGTTTTTAAGGAGAAGACGCGCATCCCGCAATGCGTCGTCGGCTTCACGAAGGCCGTGCTCATTCAGCAGTATCCGGTATTCCTCAAACACGGGCCATATAGCTTTCCGGGCCTTTCGACTGAGCCGGGTCCCCCTCCCCACCCTTACCGCTTTGAAATACGCATCAAGGGAGGTCACGGCCTGGGGTTGAATAACCCGGTCCCATTCTTCCCTGTAAAAGGATGTTTCAAAGCTGAGATCTGAAGGCGCCGTATCCAGCGCGCGCTTCCAAAGCGGTCCGCTTAGACGGCCATAATCAATTTTATAATCATACCCGCCTTTTCTCAGGAAATCTGAAGCCCATTTATCCAGATTGACCACTTCAATCCGACGCATTACCTCGGGTTTGCATATGTTTGTCAGGTTTTTCCGGATATCGGCTGCCAGGTTTCGCGTAAAAGTCGTGAACAAGACCCTGTCGTTTTCTTTCTTAAATACATGTTGAGCCAGCCATCGAGCCCTGTGCATGGCAACGACTGTCTTGCTCGTCCCCGCCCCGCCCAAGACCCGTACCGGGCCGTTCCATTCCTTTTTCACGAGCTTTCGCTGAGCAGGGTGCAAAAAAACGCGCCATTTCTCTAAGGGCGCGTTGAGGATGGAAGCGAGTTCAAGTTCATCTTCAACCACAAAGAAGCGCCGTTTGGAATCCGGCTTGTCCAATGCAGCTTCATAGTCTTCGGTATCGACAGCTTTTGAGGGGTCGGGCGTCTCCATCGACCGCAGCACGTCTTCAAGGGAATCCCCTGCCGCAAGAAAAAAGATCGCTTCATAGGCTTCCTGAGGGAGTTCCGCCCCGGCCTCATCAAGGTCTTTTTCGGTCTTCAGGCTTCTGACCAGAGGAATCTGGATTTCCGGGACACCTAATTTCAACAGATAATGATCTTTTATGTGTGAGAAAAGCCCTTGCTCCGCCTCAGGCTCGCTCAGAGCAACCGGTTCCGGTTCAACCAAAGATTCCTCCACTTCTATGACCTGAATGCTTCCGGTTTCCGGATGAATGCTGTAGATTCTGTTTTTGGCCCAGGCGTAGGCTTCATCGTGCTTATCCACCCAAAGAAGCATATAGACGTTCCCTGTCTCCGGTTTGAACACGATGCCCCGGTAGGATTGGTCGATCCGTACCGACCGCATGTTTGGGTCCTTGGCCCCCTCTATTTTTTCGTAATTGAGGCCGGGCGTCATGGGGTCGGCGCGAAACTTATTGATGAAGTTCAACACCTTTGTCTGCTGCCCTTTTGGGACCTTTGAAAAAGATGTCAGAAAATCCGCCGCCATTGCCACCTTCACTTTTTTGTGGTCCGTCATCTGTCCGTCTCTCCTATAGTCCAAAAGATCTGATCACTGTTTCGGGATCATCTAAAACGTCGTCTAATTGGGACACCCGCCACCCCGCGCTTTCAAAAGCCTTTGAATACACCGTCTGCCAGTCCCCAAGAATAGCCACCTTGAGCTTCGGCCATCCCAGCTCCGCCTCAGCGATCACCTCGCCAGTTTCATCCGCCAGTTCAAATCCCGCCTCCGGCAAGGGGCCACCCCTTCTCTCGAATTTACCCAAAAAATCTCCCAACACAGAATCAGCCAGGTCACGAAGCTCTTTCCAGGCCTCTTCGTCGGCCTCCGAACGAGCCTCGGAGCGATCTTTTCGTTTTTCGCTTCTGGTCTTTTCATAAATCTCGCTTTCAAAATCATCAGAAGTTGTAAACATAGCCCCTGGCAGAAACTGATACAGGTTGTAAAGCCTCAAATACCCGTTCCAGAAGGCCTCGAACGCCTTGTCCTCCCGGTTTTCCGCATGATTAAAAAGGCAACAGGCAAGCCGCATTTGATCCATGTCGCCTGTGCTCACTGCCGCCTTATCCACCCTGGCAAACAGCTTCAACAACGGTTTGGATGCCGCGTCATCAACTTCAAAAAGACCGTAAAGCCCATCCCCATCCGATGCCTTCATGACGTCAGCAACCCTTTCAGAAAAGGTGGTGTTGACCTTCCCGGTCCATTTGCCGACCGATTCAGGCGTTGAGAATTCTTTTGCATCAAGGGTCATCAAACCGTGGACAAACGCGCAGGCACGCCAAACTTCGTCCGCTGGTTCCTGCAAAAACCGCAACAGCCAGTTAAAGCTGTCCGCCTTATGGATCTTGCCAAGGGAGGCCGCGCCATAGTGCTCCAGGAACATGTCATATTTCTCCCCAGGTGAAGATCCATTTTGATGCATGAAGTTTTCGAAATAATCCCCCTGGGACTTGTAGCGGTTCTCCACGTCGCGCCAGGAAAGGGACCACAAATGGTATTTTCCGCTTCGCACGATTGCCGCCCTTTGGGCCATGTCAAGGCCTATGCGGTCTTTATGGTAGAAAAAGCCGTCGGTAAAAATCACAATGGGCAGGATTTTGTCCTGGGCCCTCGCAGGCCGGAATACGAAATCCGCCTTAGAGGGAACGGAAACTCCGTCATCGGGCCCCAGTTTCACTTGCAGCTCTATGTACCAGGCCCGGTCGACGATCTTGAAAAAGTAACCCGGCTTGCCGTTTACCACCGATTTACTCAATGTCACCGGCAGATCATCCGATCTCGAACGCTGAAGGGCTTCCACGAAACGCGCTTCAAGTTCGCTGTCAAACAGGGCGTTTACCTTGACGTTTTTAAGGGTATCGATTTGAATCAGTTTTTCCTTGTGCTTCAGTATCCCGTCCAGGAGTTCGATGGCCGTCTCCCGAGAGGTTCCGGCCATGTTGAAACTGGTCCGGTAGGCATAAAGGCAGCGGTAACACCCGTCCTTTTCCGGGTCCTGGTTACAGTCGCAGGCCCTGAGGACCTTCAGGGCCGCCTCAAAAACCTCCATCAGCGGCTCTTCCGAGCGCATGAGCTGCTTCAGGTACCCGGTCCCACCAGGCACGGTATCGTACAAGACCAGATAGTTTTTTCGAAAGGAGGAATCCGGCACCGGCTCGTCAGCCAGGGTGGTCTGAAGATGATCAATGTTGCCTCCGAATTTACGCTTCAGACCGAGATGGAGCGCAGCCACAAAGGAGTGAAGTTTACGATCAGATCCCGAAAACGTGGTGACGGGCAGGAGGAGCCGAATGGCCTCGGATGAAAACTCCCGGTAGAGATAGACGCATTCGGTAAGGTTGTCCGTGGACTCCTTTTTTCGGGAGGTGCAGGTGAAAGCATGCCTGATCTCACCGTTGCCTTTCTGTACCTTTCCGCAGAAACGGCAGAACACAAAACCCTTTCGCGCCAGTTCCTGTCCGGCAATGGTGACCATTTCGCCCAGGTCTCCCTTTTCCCCGAAGTTTATCTCCCGAAAGGTGGCCTTTGACAAAAACTCAAAGCCAAAAGGAAGCTCATCACTGTCAACACGAAAGGCATCCGTGATGTGCTCGGTCCTAAAATTTACCAGCATTTGTTTGTTGTAAAAGCTGGGTTCCCGGTCATCACTGTCATCACCGATACGGCTATCCCTGTCTGATGTGGACGAAAACACCGTCCGCATACGAAGCATTTTTTGTTTCCGGCCATCATCCGACCACATGTTGTCCCCGCACTCGGGGCACGACGAGGTTTTGTCTGCCTCCATTGCCAGGGCCAGATGAGAGCAGTTGTTGCAGAATCGCCAGTTTTCCACCTCTGAGACGTCCAGGTCCACCTGGTCCACCTGGACCCTTCGCCCCCCGGCATAAAAAAAGCTTTCCGGAACCAGCTCATGAATGGCGCTTCGGGCCGGCCGCTCATATTCATACATCCAGGTGTCGTATTTGCTCTCCCCCTCTTTGATCTTTGTTTTTTTGCGATAGATGATGGATCTGAGCACCACGCCCGCCTCGGGAAAGGCATAGTTGGGAATAAGCCCTTCATCCGTAAAAAAGTTCAAGGTCTCCCGGTCGCCAATGCGTGCCACCAGGGACTGCATGGCGTTTTTTTCTTGCTTGAGCTCTGTCAGGTCTTGTTCAAAATTCTTGTCCTTGACCTTGCTTTTTTCCTTTGTTCGGATCTTGCTTTTAAGGGTGTTCACCTTCTTTTTCAGGGATTCCCGTTCCTTGCGCTGGTAATGAAGTCCCTCGACGACCCTGTATGGTAGCGTCCCTGCCTCATTACGTCCGCCCACCACAAAAGCCTTCATGTGATCGATGGAATCGTCTGAAAGCGCGCCCTGGAACATGGCGATAAAATCGTCAAACAGCCCGGTCCTGTTCGTATCAATAAAGTGAAGGAAGCTGTGCGGGAACTTTTCAGGATTTTCTGGCTCAAGGTTTCCCAGAACATGCCGAAGCTGAGGGGGGATGGCCGATTCCTTGATGCCGGTTTCCACCCAGCGATCAAAACAATAGGCAGTGAACTGTCTTTCAAGTACGGCCGAGGCATTCAGGAAAACGCCGGGGGGATCCACCTGCCCCGCGATCATCCGGGATGGTTCGGCAAAGAAGTAAAGGTCGTGGGGCCGGGCATTGGCAACGGTCACATTCAGGGCGTTACCGTCTCTGCGGCCCGCCCTTCCGATCCGTTGGAGATAGTTGGCTTGGGCTGGCGGCACCGAACAGAGGATAATCGATGATAACTCCCCGATATCGATCCCCAGCTCCAGGGTCGGGGTGCAGGAAAGGAGGTTCGGGTCCCAAGGCTGCCGCTCGGTTGCCTGAAACCGCTTCTCAAGTGCTTCCCGGTCGTCTCTTGTCAGCATCCCGGTATGTTCCTCAGAAAATATCCGGTTCACATCCCCGCCTGCATAGAGTTTGCCGTAATAATCCACCTCAGGAGCCTGGGCACTGTAATGACCGTGACAGTTGAAACGAAGACAGGGGGCGTCTTCCCATAAGGCTTTTTCGGAAGAGGCGACGGATGCGTTGTGGCTGCATTCCGTACAGCGCAACTGATCCACATTGTCTGAAATCCGAAGGGCCTCCGGCTTGATGCCCCAGATATGATCGTTTCCCTGCAGGCGTTCTTCAAGTATCCCGGCTGATACCATCTTTTCTAAAATAAGCTCAAAAACATCCTTTGTGAGGGCTGGAACAAGAGGGTTCACGGGATAAAAGCACTTGATGAGCCAGTTCTCGTACCACGTCCGGCGGCTCGGGGTGCTGCCGAAAAGCTGGTCAAACCGATATTTCCTGGCAGTGGTCAGAAAGGCGGGGGCTCGCGTTTTGGGCCCAAAGCTGGGCATCCAGGGTATCTTTTTGAGCAGATAGGTGTTCCCCCAGCTTTTGATATATTCCCCCAGGGCCTGGTGCATTACTGCTCCCTGGTTTTTCAGGTGAGCTATCAGGCCTGCCACAGACGTCTTGAGGGTATCGGCTTCGAGATTTCGGAGTCCGCCGATCTCGTTTCGGAGCGGTTCCAAAGCCTGCTCTACAAAGCCCTCCATCCGATCCGGGTCCAGATGGGCCACGGAAGACCCGGTTTTTTCCAGGGTCCTCCCGATACGGGCGTTGAACCCGTACTCGTTAAATATCTCCCACCCGATCCTTTTCTCCACATCCATCCGGAGCCGTGCGCCTTCAGGCAGACGCCCGAACTGCTTCAGGTAATCGTATTCAGCCATCCATGCCATGTTTGGGGCGAGGAACGTGGCAATAAAGCCCTTTTTGCCCAATTTCTTTGACCAGTACCGGATAAAGGCATCGGGCATATGGGAAAGTGCCAGCCCCTTCCCCTGTTCCTGAACGAATCGCTGGAGCGCAATCCGGAAGTTGAATCGGTATGTTCGTCCGGCAAAAAACCCGGCCCTGTGTGCAGCGTCCTGAACAGAATCGGAAAAGGCGAGTAGCTTTTTGTCGTCGTTGAATGGCGACGAATAAAGTTGGGCGATCATCACGCTCGTCAGGCTTGCGGCGCGCGACCCCAAAACAGTCAGGCTGTTATGCCCGCCGCAATACGGGCAGTTGTGAAGAGTGACTACCCTATCTCTGACCTGTCTTCTGGTGTTGGGGACAAAGACCCTGATGAGGACTTCATGGCCGCAGGAGGGGCATGTCTCACGGTTGCTTTTTGAGGTGAGGGTCCGGCAGTCCGGGCAGATGTGATGGAAGGCCCCGTCCACCCCCACGTCTGTGTCGTCAGTTTCATCGGGGAACAGAAAAACCGTTTTGGGGTCGTTGTTGAAAAACCCCACATACACATCTTCCAGCCTTGTCCTGATCTGGTCGTCCTGTTTTCGTTTGAGCCCCACCCATCCCATGCTGTTGCACTCCCGGCAATGCACAAGCGGCAGGTGGCGCTCAAGTTGTTCGTCCATAAGGTCGTCTGAAAAGCGTAAAACAGGCGGATCAGCAATCTCTCCCACCATCCGCCTCAGCTCCCTGAGCCACATCTGGTGACGCACATGGAGAAACGGAGCAGTGCTGCCATCCGGGGTTCTTGTGAGGGCCATTGATACCAGCGTCAACATGCTGTTTAACAGCTTCTCACCATACTCCGGGCTCGCGTCCCTGAGGCCGGGGGTAACCTTGGCCAGTTCCTTGATGATCTCATCGTAACCGCGTATCCGGCCGCCCAAGATCTTGAGAAGGTTCTGAAAAAACAGGTGCCCCTTCAGGTGTTCGCCCAGTTCGATCCGCCATCCGGTGCTTTCGAATGTTTCCGCTGGGACTTCCGTTTCAAAACAGAGAGCATGCTGGGCTATGACATATCCCCTGTAATCCTCATGGGTTTGAGGATCGAGGGAAGTAGCCTGTTCCGCAGGCGGCAGGTCGATTCTCGTAATGAGGCTTTTTTCCAGGAACTCCCCGGCACTGATACGCGATTCATTGATCACTGCATCCCTGTCAAAGGGCTCTCCAAAAACCTGTTCCGCATAGCCCAGAAGCGCGTCCTGTTCCTCACTGCTACCTAATGTAGCTGATGTACCCACACAGCAGAGGTGCTCTTTGGGTGTGGAAAGGCGGGCCTTGAGGCGACGGATCAGGCAGGCCAGGTCCGTGCCCTGGGCCCCGTCAAAGGTGTGGAGCTCGTCCACTACCAGGTAGCGGAGGGTTTCCGGGCCGTTATTCTGCCACAGGGGGAAATCTCTTGGCCTGATAAGGAGGTAGTCGAGCATCTTGTAGTTGGTCAACAGGATATCCGGTGGTTTGAGGCGAAGGGTATCCTTGTTGGTAATGATCCCCTCCCGGGACATGACCATCTGTGGTTCGCTTTCTTTCTGGCCTATATAAAGCCCGGCCGTGACATTTCCTTTCAGGTTCGGATTATCAAAGACCGTTCGGGCTATTCTCCCGGCCTGGTCCGTGGCCAGGGCGTTCATGGGGTAGATGAGGATGGCCTTGATCCCCGGTTCGCCCCTGTGCCGGTAGCAGTGGTCCAGGATGGGGTAAAGGAAACACTCGGTTTTACCGGATCCCGTGCCGGTGGCCACAATGGTGGACTTGGGCGCTCCGCCTTCCAGCCGATCGAAGGCCTGCTCCTGATGCAGGTGCGGTATAAATTCCATGGGGATTTCCGGGAAATAGTCTGGTCCGCCTTCTCCCCGCTGGAACGGTAGCTGGATGGACAAATACGGCCCTTTGAACACACCGCCCTCTGAATCGAGTAAACGTTCAACAATGCCGTGGAAAAAAGGGGTGGACACTGGGAAGGTGGTCTTAAGGAAATCGGAAACGCCTTGTCTCAGTTGCCGGGAGAGAATGGAGGGAATCATGAGCGCCCTCTAATAAGGGTTAACCACGAATAACACGAATCACACGAAAAATGATGGGATCAGGGATCTGGATTTGCTTGGAGCTGTTCCATTCTAAATTTTATGGCTTCCACCGGGTCCGGAGGGTCCATCGGGTAGTGAACATCTTCATAAGCTTCTATATGAAGGGTCAGCCACTTTAGTTCATCCATTTCAGGCGTATCAGCTTTGGCATCCATGAGCGCATCAACGCGCGACAGCGCACGCTCGTATTCTTCTTCGTTTTCGATTTCCTCAAAGGGCATGCGTTTTGTCTCCTGATCGAGTGGGCTTCTCTTAATCCAACGAAACACACAAGACTTTTGTGAGATCAACTTTTCAAGAACGGCAATGTGAGCGGCGGTAAGCCCGCCTTTTGAAGCATGCTTTGAACAAATTCCCTGAAATAGGGCCAGGTGTTCACTTGGAGGTTGCCCTGGATGTAGATATCCAAAAAGTTCTCTGAAAACGGCGACTCCGATACCAGAACGACACGGTACGTAGCCCCGATTTTAACAATAAATTCCTTCTTGGTGGTTTTTGTAGCCACGATTTCATAATCCGATATCACAGTGGCACGGTTGTCGTCTTCAATATGGTACGATGGCTTGTGACGGATATCCAATCTCATATTACTGGAGAGTTTTTCTCTCCGGGTCTTCATAGAGCAGGTCTCCATGACAATGGATTCCAGGTCAACCTGGTCCAATAACCTTCTATATTCATCCGGAGGTATCCTTGGTTTTTGGGTTTTCTTTGCCATCAGTCCCCCCTTTAGGCCGCCACCTTGTAATCATCTGCAGAATAGTCCCCTATGTTTCCGTTAAAAAGCCGCTTGGAAGGTCCCATGCGATATCGGAGTGCGCCGATACCCTCATTGAGAGATCTCAATTCATCATAGACCCCGGTCAATACACCGGACATTTTGTCACCCTGATAATGCATGGCCAGCAAGGTGCAAACATATTTATTGAGACTCACACCGTTTGCCTGCGCGGATTCGGCCAGTTGGCGGTGAAGGAATTTCGGCAGTCGCATGAGAAACCGCCCGCTGTATTCGGCTGTTCCGGGGTCCGGTTCCGGAATATCCAGCCCTTCATCCAGATATTGTTGGAATCTTACATTCTTATTTTCCGCGAGGTCTGAAATAGCCTCTTCAACTGTATCCCCATCCCCCACGATGCCCAGTTCTCCAAATTGGGGGAGCCTTGCAAGAAAGCCGCCGCCTTCCTCGTCCGGAATGGCAACAATTTCCATCCGGTACGGCAGAGACAGATAATAATCCAGATCCTTTTTCATGATATTCCTCCCAGCTCCTCGATAAGACAAATCGCCTTTATAAGTGCCTTGATATAGATCCCTTTGACCTTCTTCCCGCCCTTTACCGGTACCGATATCTCTCCATAGGGTTGATATTCCGGAAACACCTTCAATGCCTCACAGCGGACCACTATATGGGAAGTGCCCTGCTGATCCCACATACCCTGGAAGAAGTGGTCCAAGAATGTTTTGACATCCTGTAACCGGGCTTCCTTAGGAACATTATCGGTCCATTTTTCGAAGAGCTTTTGCGCTTTGCCCATTTTTTATATTATTTTGATACCTCATATAGTATCATTTTTTTTGATTTGCAAGCTTTTTTTGCCACTAAAGACACCAACCACACGATAGTTTTATTGATCTTTTTTAGTATTTTTCATTTTTAGAGCCTTTTTTCAAATGCGGCCTAGGTGGTTTCGTAGTCGGTTTCCCGGTCGCAGCGGTCAAAGGGGGCCTCATAGACAATAGTCCGTTCCCGGGGGCCGCCGGGGAGGGTATCGTCCACAATGGTCCGCTCCACCTTCCCGGATGTCATCCCCCGAATCTCATTCCATTCAGCCCGCGAAAACCCCACGCCCGCAAGCTCCTTGTTGCAGGTAAACACGATGCGGCCGTTTCGGTCATACCAGGTGTCACCCTCATACTGCCTGAGCACCGGAAACTGAACCCGGTAGATGGTCTTCAACTCCTCCAGGGTCAGCCCCAGGGCCATGGCCGCCAGCACGTCGATCTCCACCAGGGCTTGGCGGCGGGCATAGTCCGTGCGAAGGGGGCAGTCACGGTGCCATTTAGAGGTGAGGTTGGCGAAGTGGCTGTTTGGGAGCCGGGGGTCGGGTTTGGTCCAACGGTCCGTAACAAAGGAGGGTTTCCAGGAGGAAGTCCACAGAAAGGCGTAGCTCACAGTCAAAGAATTAAGCATAATTGCACGCAAAATTCCGTGCTTTGGCATAACAACATCAGGCAGAGTTCCAACAATACTTTGTGAAGATGGCCTACCAGATGTTTTTACATAGAAATCTGCAGAAACACTTAAGCAAAAGGCGTGAAAATTTAATAGTTTTTCCAAATCAGAGAACAAGTAGGATACGCATGTGTTAATATGGCCTGGCGCTGTTGGTATCACAGCGTTTAAGAAAGTGCGTTCTCCTCCTTGAGAAAGTTGGAATTTTGTCACAAACCGGTAAAACTCCGTCACCGGCTTCCTGTCACCCCACGGCACCTTCGGGGTGCGGCGTAGATATTCATCCATATCGCAATCCGGCACATAGTTGGTGCGGGGCAGGTAGTCGTCTGGAAGCTCGGTGAGGTCGAGCACATGGTAGGCGCGGTGTGTATTGCAAATGGCCTTCGGGGTTTGGAAAAAAGGGTTCCCCACATAAAAATGGGGCCCGGAAAGAATCCAATGGCTCGCATTTTCCCGAAAGCCGGTCTCCCGCCGAATGGTCCCGTCTCTCTTGACTGCATTTGTTTCGTGCCACATCTCAGTGGAGAAATACTCGCCCTTCAGGTCTCCCAGTCTGTGAGGATAAGCTGCAAACTTTTCAAGGACACTGACAAGGCTTTGGGCATGCAGGGCGGGCAGGCGGGCTTGATGCGGCGGTGTGCCATCTGAATCATAGAGTCTGGCGAACAATTCCAGATGGGGCTTTGTCACCTGAATAATCCTTTTCGAATGACCCTGAACGCTCCACTGGTTGTTCTCATCCTTGATTCCGGGGACGAGCCCATGACCGCTGTGTGCAAAACACGAATCCACAGTATTTGCTTTAAACAAGTTCGCTATGTGAAAAAAACGTATCTCACCAGGGGCGTTACTGGAAATGTTAATGCCGAATTTATTTCGATTACCAATCGGGAAAAGAAGCATTTCATTCTGAAATTGAAGGTGATGTTTGAGGCGCTCATATATGGCTTTCCTGAATAAGCCCCCGTTCGGATCATCATATACCCCTTCCGGGTGCAAAAAACCCGAGATTCCGTCCCTGCTCCCGATCATCCAGGCCTGGGGCAGAAAACATTTGTAGAGGTTGCTCTGGGTGCCTTTCAGGACCGGATAATTCTGAACCGCATTCAGAAAATTCTGTGTCCCGTCCGCCTCCTCAAAGGCGGCTAAATAGGCGCTTCTCAGGTTGAACCGTTCGAGAGTCTCCTGACGCAGTTCATTCAGCCTGGAGGCGCTGAACTTACGGACCACGAAGAGGGGTTCCGCGTCGCCTAACACGCCCCCTTCGTTCCATTCCACCTTGATCCACGGGGGATTTCCCACAATCAGGTCAAATCCACCCCGGTCCTCGAAGATATCCGCGAATTCCAGTTCCCAGTGCAGGAAGCGATGCTCTTTGGAAATCTTCCTTACCAGCCCGAACAGTCTGTTCTCCCTACAAAGCCGGTCCACATCCACGAAACCGAATACATCGACCAGCTCCAGGGCAAGCTGTTTGGGCATGGTATCCGGGAAAAGCTGCATCTGTTCCCCTGCATCGGGTGCAGTATCATACAGGTTCCCTTCGAGGATCAGGGAGATCTCCAACAGAAACTCTTCCCGGGTGGGCAGGAGACAGATTTTTTCGATGGGCCAGAACCAGAGGGCGCACCAGTAATCCATGACCAGTTTCAGTCTGCGGTAGGAGCTGGATTGTCGGACATTTTCGGAGAGCACCTGTCTTTTGAAAAGCCGGTCCTTCCAGCCGGTATCGGTCAGGTCCTGCTTTTTGTCCTGCGCCGGCTGCCCGAAAACCGGCAGGGGATCTGTTGTCCTCTGTCGGATATCCCGCAGTTCCCGGGTATGATGCTCCCAAAGCCGATCCGCGGCACGGGACAACCTTTCCAACTGCGCTACCTCGCCCTTTGAAAAGGGCCGGGTGAAGTCCTTTCGCCAGGCATTCATGGCTTTGATTTCGTCTCCGGCCATCTGCTTCACCACCCGGTCCTGATAGTTGGCCATGCCCCTGTCCGGCAGGAGAAAATGATACACGGATTTTTCGGGCCGTTTCTCTCCCGGCATGACCCGCTCCGGGGCCTCATCCAACCAGAGAGGAGACTTTCGCGTCGTTCCCCTCAGCAGACCGGAATCGAACACCTGGCGCCGGGCTCCGATCAGCGAATTTCCGGTCGCCAATTGCATGCCGAACCAGGGTACAAAGGCATCCTTGTGGATTACATTAAGCCACAGGGACACTTCGGCCAGCTCCACCGCCACCGGGTTAAGGTCCACACCGAACACGTTGTTGTCGGCAAGGTACATCTTGACCCTCTGTTTTTCCTGCTGATAATCTTCGTGGGGGATCTCCACTCCGGCTTCCTTCTGTTTCAGCTCAAGGTACTGCTCGGCTAACTGATTCACCACCTCGTTCAAAAAGGCCGCGCTCCCCATGGCCATCTCACAGATGGTGAGTTTGAGGATTTCGTCCGCAGTCTTACCTTTCAGGATCTCTTTCAATGTATATTTGACCAAACACTGAGTAAGCACTTCCGGCGTGTAATAGGAGGCCGATTTCTGGCGATCCCTACCGGCCAGACGGTAGATGAAGGTCCCCTTAGGGTAGTGTATTAGGGTACCGTCCGGATTAAAGACCTTTTCTCCCTCCTCGTACTTTTCCAGATCCTCATCCTTCACAAAATAGGCTGTTTCAAGCTCATTGGGGGTCTCCCCGGCCTTTTTGACCTCGTAGAGATCGGTCTCCGCAAAAAACCCCTGATACGAGAGCAGGGCTTCGTACACGGCGCCCAGTTGGTTGATCCCCAGTTGGGCATAAGAGATGCGGCCCCGGCGGCTTTTTTTGCCCTTGGGGCGGGAAAGGGACATGAGCCGGATCACCTTTTGGAGCATACTGTTTCGGAACTTGACCCGGTTCAAGATGGGTGTTCGTGCCGGGTCAAACAAGTGGGACTTGAGGGGTTTCATCTCAAAGACATCGTGCTGGGGCTTGTCGCCAAAGTGGAAGCCCTTTTGTGCCGGGCTGAAGCCCTCATATATCAGCGTGTTGAACAGAAGATTTAGGGATTCGTGAATGTATGTGCCGTTCTGTGATTCCTCGGTGGTGAGGTTGGCCATTTCCAGATCTCGAAGAGTCTCAAAGCTGTACCCCGTGCGGTATGCGTCAGACTTCATGGGGGCATAGCCCAACTCGGGTCGGGCCTCGATGTACAAGAGGAACAGGATCCGGTACATGAAGCGAAGGCACTCGCGGGTGAGCTGACCTTCGTCCAGTTTTTCCTCTCCGGTGAACACCCCCTTTTTTCGCCTTTCCATGAGATAATGAACTGCCTCGTTCCCGATCAGCTCGATGGACTCACGCAGGGCATATTTCAGGTCTTCTGAAACAGCGAAGGCATGCTTGTGGGAGTTTTCATCCAGGGTGTCCAGGAGGCTCAGCCCATCTGCTGGGCAGATATGGTTTCGGTGGAGCAGGGCCGCGGTCGCCTGAATTGTGCTCATATCCCTTCGCCCAAAAATCTCTGACAGGTCAAACCGCAGAAGCCGTTTCTGGTTCCACTTGCTGCGGTCCATGAGCACCATCTGGGTGAGGCTTGCCAGGATAACCCAGCGCGGGGGCTCGGAGAGGCCGAAGACCTGTCGCGAAACAACCGTCTCCAGGGGATCTTCGGGGAGGGTACAACCAGTGGAATCTCCGACCTGGCACTGGATGTCCAATAAGGGGAGATTCAACGGGTTCTCCCCGTTGCCCGACGGATCGAACGCCTCGATCACCCAGAGCCTCGGGGCGCCGTTTGCCCGTGAAACTTCCCCCAGAATCGGCAGTGAAACGCCATCATCCAGATCCTTCATGCCGGGGCAATATTCATACCCCAGAACAGCCATTATCTTTTCCAGAATACCACGCTGCAAGACAAGTTTCTCAGCCGGATCGCGCTCCCGTTCCACAAGGTCCCGGACACGAAAGTACTCCTGTGACATCCCCCTCAGTTCAGCATAGGGCGGACGGATATCTTCTTCTTTTTCCAGCCGCTTCCATTCTTTGAAAATATCCTTGAGATCGCTTTCCAGGATAGCGCTCAGGTAGTGGTGGGTGTAAAATTCATTTTCGTTGTTGATTCCGGTAAGGTCTATGGCCATCAGTCGATTCCTCTTAAAACGGCAATCACCTGGATATAGGGGTTGTCTTCGGTGGTCATGGTTTCCTGAACCCAGTCAAGGTATTCGTCAAACAGCTGGTCGATCCTCCTCCGTTCCTTGTCCTTTATCCCTTTCACCATTTTTTCGGAGAGACGACTTTCCGCAAACCGGAATTCAAGCTGGGTGTACTGCTTGCTGCGGAGCCTCTCCAGGGCGCCAAGCTGATCGTTGAGTTTCTCATTGATCTTCTCCTCAAAAGCCTTTCTCTCCTCGCTCATCCATTGGATGGTTTTTTTTATGGCAGTGGGGAGCAGCTCTTTCAACTCATTCCCGTCTTCGATCTTCCCCGGGTTGGGAAATCGTTTCCTGTTTAGACCCGTTCGTTCCATAAGCTGTTCAAATCCTTCTATGGCGGCGAATTTGCCGTCTTGGAAGGTGACGCCGATCCACCGGTGGACCAGGGGATGGCTCTTTCGGTTGGGTATCAGGCCGGATATGACGTATACGATCTCCCCGGGCGTAAGGGCCGATTTCAGGTTGAGGACCGGCGCTTCATGCCGGCCAAAGGCTGCCTGAAGTTTGTCGTTCACCCATTCCATCACCGGGTTTAGCGGCCACAGATAATGAATCCGTGGCCACGCCTTTTCTTCTTTCCGGCTCTGTCTGATCTCGTTCTGGATAACGTCCCGGTCGGTGCAGAGGACAAATTCCCCATTTTCGGGCCAGATCTCCTTAGGCATGTATCGGAAGCGGCGTTGCAGGTCTTCCGGGGCTGTCAGGTCAATGCGCTGTTCATCTCCATAGAATGCAACCTGGATTTTGAGGGACTTTTTCAGGTATTCAATAGCGGCCTTGAGAAAGGCGTAATCATCCGGGAAAAGCGAGGGCATGGCGCTTTTCATCGTACGGACCGTTTCACCCGTAGGCGGGTCATTTTCACCCAAAAGGGCTGCCAGGGGATCAAAAGCGGCTTTCTCCACAGCAGACACGAATTCCTCCGGGCTTTGGCCTTTTTCCATGGCCGCGGCGGTCAGGATTTCTTCCTCATCAATATCATAAACGCCCATAAATGCCGCAGGGTCGCCGATGTTCCTGACGGCCTGATCGTCTTTTTGAATCAGGAGTTCAAGGATGCGTGTATCGCCCCGAATCTTTTCGTTCTCGCTTTCGGTCATCAGATACACAATCTCGGGAGCCCGCTCCTGGCCGTATCGGTCAATCCGGCCGTTTCGTTGCTGGAAGACCATCAGCGACCAGGGGATGTCGAAGTGGATCATGCGGTGTGAAAGATAGTGGAGGTTGATCCCCTCTGATGCCACGTCCGATGCGATGAGCAGCTGAACCGGGTCCTGCTCCTTTCCGAAACGTTCTACGATCTCCTGCTGCTCGGTGTCGGGGAGGCCCCCGTGCAGAATCACCACCTGCTTATCTTTCAGCCTGAGATCCTTCGGCAGGTGTTTCTGCAGAAACTTGAGCGTCTCGATCCGTTCGGTGAATATGATGAGACGGTCCAGCGTGTCTCTGCCGGTCCATCCGAACCCTTTTTTGTCCCTGATGACCTCCACAAGCCGCTTGTATTTGGAAAAATCGTTTGGGGAAATCATTTCAACGCAATATGCCAGATTTTTCAGCAACTCGATGTCTTTATCAAACCCGGGATCCTGGGATTTTTCAAGACGCCGTATGCGGTTTTTGATCGTATCCAGACAGGCGGAAGGGCTCGAAAAAAGGGATTTCTCAAGGGTGGTCTTAAAGAGTCTGCCAGCCCCCTTGCGCTGATCCAAACGAGTAAACCCCATGTCGGCAAACGTGTCGAAGGCCTGTTCCTCTGCCAACGAGGCCTTGCAATGGGCAACGCTGATTTTCCGCGGTTTGAACGCGCTCTCACCTGATCCTGTATGTCTTTTTTGAAGCGCCGGATATAGAGCCCCTTGATATCTTCCGGGCCGTAGTCCTCCGGATTGGCAATGGCCGTGGGGTCGAGCATGTTCATGAGGCTTGCAAAGCTGCGTGCCTTGCCGTCGTGGGGGGTCGCTGAGAGCATAATGAGGGTGTCGGACCGGCTGGACAACAGATTGGCGAGCTTTGCCCGCAGAGAAGATCCATGGCCCCGTTCGGCCACATTGTGGGCCTCGTCAATGACGATGATGTCCCAGTAGGCATTTTCAATGTAAACGCTGTATTCCCGGTCGTTTTTCAGGGTGTCTATGGAGATAATGGCCCTGTCATAATAATAAAACGGGTTGTGGTTGGTGGGTATCTGGGAACGGATGCGCTGGATGCCGATGGAGTCCAGCCGGGTCAGGGGAATGGAAAACCGGCTCCACATTTCTTTCTGGAACTGGGTGAGCATGCTCTTGACTGCAACCACGAGAATCCGCTTGCCTTTTCCCCGTCGGATCAGTTCGCTTAGAAGCACCCCTGCCTCAAGGGTTTTGCCCAAACCTACCGCATCGGCAATCAGAATCCGTTGACGGGGCTGCCCCAGGGCCTGGATAGCCGCGTCCAATTGGAACGGCACAGGGTCCATCGCTGCCCGGTGGCCGATATAAAGCTTATCATCGATAGGGGCCTTCTGTCGTAGCAGGCTTTCCATGTAGAGCAGGGAGGCCTGATAGGAGCTGGATGTGTCCGGCACGAGCTTTGTTTCAGCAGGATTAAGGATCTCAATGTTCCTGTCGATCTCGGTCAGAAATACGGCCTCCTTGTCCTTGACCAGCTCTGAGATTCCCACAACGCTCAATGCTTGCCCGCCGGTGGACGTCCGGTCCACCCGACGAACCAGCCACTCGGCATCTCGAACAACGATTCTCGAACCCGGTGCAAAGATGTTTTCAATAGAAGCCATATTGGCTGATACCTTTCAGGTTTTAGACAACTCCACCGATCAAACATCCTTGATTATTATGATCTATTTCCACCACTATTCCCATATCTTTAACTGTGAGCTTTTCACAGAACTACAAAATACAAAACCCCGCTCTCCATCTGATTAGAGTAACGGGGTTTTCAGGTAACCATAGACCATTTAAAATCCTCTTTCCCTTTCGTGTTGAAAGAAGAAACTTGGTTCGGGAACACTGCTGACAGTTGTTTATACTTAACTCATCTAAAAGTCAATGGAAACTGGGAGCCCCGTTAACCAGTGACTGCGCCGTGACATGCAGGTATGATAACAGATGAGTTTGACATATACGGTCACAGCTGGGGAAGTTTTTTTGAAAAAATGGATAAAAACAGAAAAATAATGAACTGCCGGCAAAATGAGGAAATCATTGTTGAAGTTGGGGAAAATATGTGTTTAACTGTCCAAAATATCAGTGTTATTTGAGCCAAAGCATAGCCAGGGGCGAGCCGTTTTGGTAGAATGTTGTAAAACTGGAAAATTATCGTAAGGACCACCTCGACATGCCGTCATTACCGTCCTTTGATGCCGCCACAAATAAATGTGAAAATCCGCATGTCGTCATCCTTGGCGCAGGTGCCAGCATTGCTGCGTGCCCAAGTGGCGACAAAAACGGAAAAATTCTACCTTCCTTACAAAATCTCGAAACGGTTGTAGGCATAGAGCATATTACTGCCGAAATCGAATCCTCTGTTGGTACGCTCGGAGCCGGGTTCGAGGAGAAGTACTCAAACCTTATAACAATAGGTTCCCACAAACAAGAGATCCAAGAAATTAATGATAAAATCCATTATTACTTTTCACAACTTGAACTGCCAGATTCACTTACTGTTTATGATTACCTGATTCTGGGGCTTCGAGAAAAAGATGCCATATTTACATTTAATTGGGATCCATTCTTACTCCAGGCATTATTGCGATGCTCTGGAGTCACAAAACCACCCAATATCTTTTTCCTTCACGGAAATGTGTCGGTTGGCGTGTGCCAGGGTTGTAAGGTAAAAGGAAATGCTGGCCAATCCTGTGGCAGATGTAGTTCCCCGCTAACGAATACAGACCTGTTGTTTCCCGTTAAGCAGAAGAACTACAATGCAAGCGGTTTTCTAATCAACGAATGGAATGCACTTAGAGATTATCTAAAATACGCCTACTTTGTAACCATATTCGGATACAGGGCACCCTTTACTGATGTTGAGGCAAGGCAGATTTTCATCGACTCTTTTGGGGTAAACAGCTCAAGGGAATTTGCAGAAGTTGAGATAATCGACATACGTGAGCGTAAAGACATTGAAGATTCGTGGGATCAATTTGTCTTCGAGCAACATTATTCAGTATGGGATAACATAACTGGATCACAGATTTATAAGCATTTTAGAAGATCGTGCGATGCTTTCGCTATGGCCTCGCTGCAGTGTCACCCGGTGCCTGAATTTGCTCCCGATGGCATCTCTTCAGTGTCCGACCTCAGGGAATTTGCTCGCAAACTATATGCAGAAGAAAACTCAGGAGACAAACTCTGGAAAGACCACAAGAACCCATTCGGGCCCTAATCAGCGAATGAACCCGACGAGTAACACGGGGCGACTGCATCGGCATTGTCTGCAAGTCTTTGGCCCAGGATTGCTCGCAGGTTATCCGTACGTTGCAGATAGCCATTCCTCTCAGGCCTGACATTGCTTGAGATACATTGAATATTCTCTAAAAAATCCTGCTTTCCAAAACACTGATTATTTGCCATAAGACAAATAAATCAGCGAATTAAAAAGGCTGTGATATCCTCAATTCGGGTAGACTGAAGGAACCTGTGCTACCTGCTATCAAGCTCAGGCTTAAAGCGCAAATAAATCTTTTGATATCAAGCTGGTACCCAAATTGAAGACCATGTTGACATATGAGCTCAGTACCTCAAAGAGAGCCTTTTGTGGGTCTGAGGGACGTTACTTTGTGAATTAGTGTGGTATTTTGGGATACGACTGCTATGCGGCTGTGGTTTTTTCTCTTTTGGTTACAATGACTCGCTCATACTGGTAGCTGATGGAACCGGCGAATCAAAGTCAACCTCCTTTCGACAAATGAAGTGATCCCCGACGTTCGGGATTACGGCGGTTGATAAGGCTGATCGAATAGCTTATATTCAAACATGAAATAATACCTCCGTGCCTCCGGGATCGGGCACGATTTCAAGCTGTTCTTCGGGTACTTGGGCCGTATCTTGAAATCGTTTGCACCGGCTCACAAAGAGTAGCGCTATTGCTTGTAGAGAGGTAAATGCTCCTCCGGCACATCCTTCAATGCCGGGTACTTGGCGTCCTTTTCGGAAAAGATCGGGTTTTCGATGGGCCAGACAATATTTATGGTCGGGTCTGACCACAAGATCCCATACTCGTCCCCAGAGGCGTAAAGATCGGTGCATTTATATATAACATCTGCGGTTTCGCTCAGGACGCAGAAGCCGTGGGCAAACCCTGCGGGAATGAAGAGTTGACGTTTATTCTTGTCTGAGAGGAGGGTCCCGGTCCAACGCCCGAACATGGGCGAACCTCGTCTGATATCCACGGCAATGTCAAGGACTTCCCCAGCGATGACGTAAATCAGCTTACTTTGCGGGTGTTTGAGTTGATAATGAAGCCCGCGAAGGGTGAATCGCCTTGAATGGGAGAGGTTGTCCTGCACAAAATCCGGATCTATCCCCGCCTCGCGGTACTTGCCCACGTGGTACGTCTCCATAAAGAAACCCCGGTCGTCTTCAAACACCGCCGGTTCGATCAGGATGACACCCGGGAGCGATTGCTCAGTAAATTTCAATGTCATTGTTTCCATCCACCGTATCGGAGACGATTTCCATCAGGTATTGACCGTATTCGTTCTTGAGCATCTCTTCTGCGAGTCTTTGGAGCTGTTTCCGGTCAATATAGCCCTTCCGGAAGGCGATTTCTTCAATACACGCAATCTTGAGTCCCTGTCTTTCCTGTATGGCCTGCACAAAACTACTTGCCTGCTGTAAGGACTCATGGGTCCCGGTATCGAGCCAGGCAAACCCGCGGCCCAAAAGCTCCACGCTAAGCTGTCCACGACGCATGTACGCCGCGTTCACATCTGTAATTTCGAGCTCACCCCGGGCCGACGGTTTGAGATTCTCTGCTATGGATACCACATCGTTGTCATAAAAGTAGAGCCCTGGAACCGCGTACTTGGATCTGGGTTTTTTAGGTTTTTCCTTGATACTGGTGACCTTGCCATCAGCGTCAAACTCCACCACCCCGTATCTCTCAGGGTCTTTTACCAGGTATCCGAAGATGATCCCGCCTTTCTGAAGTCTTGCAGATTTTTCAAAAATCTGCGAGAGCCCCCGGCCGTGAAAGATATTGTCTCCCAAAACGAGTGCAACATGATCCCTGCCGATAAACCGTTTCCCGATGATAAATGCCTGGGCCAATCCTTCCGGCCGGGGCTGTTCAGCATACGAGAAGGAAAGACCAAGCTGGGATCCATCATCTAAGAGTTGCCGGAATCTTGGCAGGTCATCAGGTGTCGATATGATGAGTATTTCCCGGATGCCCGCCAACATCAGCACAGACAACGGATAATAGATCATTGGTTTGTCATAAACGGGCATCAGTTGTTTGCTGACAACACGCGTAATCGGATAGAGCCGGGTCCCAGAACCCCCTGCCAAAATGATTCCTTTCATAATTTGATTTCTCTCCCGTCTAATTGTCCAAGTTTCATCCCCACCCCAGCCTCCCTGGTTCAGCCCCGGGAACCGGATCGATTTGTCAGACTTCATTTTCCATAATGCGCTTCGATCCAGGACTGGTATTCACCGCTCTGCACCCGATTCACCCATTCCTGGTTTTCAAGATACCACTGAATCGTCTTGCGGATTCCGGTCTCGAGTGACTCCTCCGGCACCCATCCTAACTCTCTCCTTAATTTTGTAAAATCGATGGCATACCTGCGGTCATGACCGGGCCGGTCTTTGACAAACGTTATCAACTCTCTGCGCGAGTGATCTCTTTTTGGCAACGGAAGGTCGTCCAGGATATCACAAACCATCTCCACAATTCTAATGTTTTCCATTTCCGTGTTGCCGCCGATGTTATAGGTGTCGCCCCGCTTTCCGTTTTTCATGATCTTCCAAATGGCCGTGCAGTGATCCCTCACATACAGCCAGTCCCTGACATTAAGACCATCCCCGTAAACAGGAAGCTGCTTTCCTTCAAGGGCATTCAGGATCATGAGGGGGAGGAGTTTTTCGGGGAATTGATACGGCCCGTAATTGTTGGAACAATTGGATATGGTTACGGGGAGACCATACGTCTCGTGGTAGGCCCTCACTAAATGATCTGAGGATGCCTTTGAGGCGGAATAGGGGCTGTTGGGCCTGTAAGGTGTTTCCTCTGTGAAATATCCATCCTTTCCTAAGCTGCCGAATACCTCATCCGTGCTGATGTGGTGAAACAGCTCCAACCCTCCCTGCTGTTTCCTTGCCAGTTCCAGCAGGTTAAAGGTGCCGACAATATTGGTCCGGATAAATGCGTCGGGGCTGACGATGGATCTGTCCACATGGGATTCGGCCGCAAAGTGACAGATCGTGTCTATCTCATAGTCATCAAAGACGTGTGCCATGCCCTCCTTGTCGCATATGTCTCCCTTTACAAAAACATAGCGCTCTGGAAAAACCTTTTCAATATCGGATAAGTTCTCCGGGTTGCCGGCGTAGGTAAGGGCGTCCACGTTCACCACACGACCTTCAAAGTCAGATTCCTCCAGGAGATACCGGACAAAATTGGTCCCGATAAACCCGCATCCCCCTGTCACTAACATATTTTTCATGTCAGTCCCTCTCTCACCTCGTTTATCAAACGATCCCTGAACCGGAGAACAAATTCCGCCAGGTCGCTTTTCCAGTTTTGCATCGCATTTACGCCCGATTCCTTGAGACGCTGATTCTCCAAAATTGAGTTCATGGGCCTTCTGGCGGGCGTGGGATATTCCTCGGTTGTACAGGGGATCAACGAATGGGGCACACCCATCTTATCAAGGAAAACGGTGCCCAGTTCATACCAGGTACCATACCCTTCGGATGTTGCATGGTAGGTTCCCTGCCCCTCTGATTCTATCAGTCTGGCAATCTGCAGGGCAAGCCGGTAGCTCCAGGTGGGTGATCCGAACTGGTCGTTTACCACCTTTATCTCTCTTTTGGGGTCCTTCAGGGCCAGGCGAAGCATGGTCTTCAGAAAATTTTGTCCCCGTATCCCGTACATCCATGCCGTTCGCAAAATCATATGGTTGTCCGTTGCCCCTCTGACGGCTCCCTCTGCTTCCAACTTAGTCACCCCGTAATAGGAGACCGGGCTTGTCTCATCCTGCTCTGTATATGGTTCGGGAACTTCCTTCCTGCCGTCAAAGACATAATCGGTTGAGATGTGAATCAGTTGAGCCCCATGTTTTTGAGCAGCCACCGCCAGGTTCCTGGGACCCTCCACATTCACCTTCCTCGCCAAATCCCTTTTGGTTTCACACGCGTCTACCTGTGTATAGGCTGCACAGTTCAGGATAAAATCAGGTCCGAAATCCTTTACCGCGGCCTCCACATTCGAAATATCGGTAATGTCCAATCGATCCAAGTCTACAGACATAACCTCATGGATCTCACTGAGAGTCTTATCGCAATCAGCGCCTAATTGCCCCTTTCCGCCACAGATCAATATTTTCATTTGAGTGAGCCCTTGGTTCATCCTGCGACCAACTAATTCCTCTAACGATAGAACCTTCTTGTAGTACCACTACCTGAAGTAGTTGCTTGGGTCGATTAACCTTGACAAAATGTAGCAAAGTAAGTTATATTATAGTTTAACATATACCATTAACGTGTCAAGAAAAGAATCTGGACCCTGCCTGGGGCTCGGAACACGCACCACAAAACCTCCGCGCATGCCAGAGCGTGCGTTAGACGACAGTGAGGACTCTGTTGGAGATAAGCGGTATATCAAATTCGAAGCTGATTCGCTCCATGCTGGATGGCCGGGTTTCCTTTTTTCAGGAATTTTTGAAACACCCCTTTCAGATCGGGTCTGTCACGCCCAGTTCCCGTTTCCTTGAGCGGCGTATTCTGAAAACCGCCGGGATCGCTTCGGCCCGAACAATGGTAGAGTTAGGTTCCGGCACCGGAGGCACAACCCGAGCGATACTACGAACGATGCCACAGGACGCCCAGCTCCTAAGCGTCGAAATTAACCCCCATTTTCACGCCATGGTGAGCCGAATTCAGGACGATCGACTCATTGCACACTTGGGTAGTGCGTGCGAGCTGAAGGAAATCGTTTCGATGTATGGGCTTAATTCCCCGGAGCTCATCATTTCCGGCATCCCCTTTTCCACCATGACCCACGGCTCGGGGTCGCAGGTTCTCGAGGCGGTCGCGGCCCTCCTTGCCCCGAATGGACGATTTGTCGCCTATCAGGTGAGCGCCCGGGTCGCCTCCCTCTGCCAGCCCTTCTTTGGCTCTGGACAAATGGTAGTGGAGCTTCTCAACATCCCACCGATGCGTGTGTACCGGTGGAACAAAAACGGCGCCTGACCGAAGCCTGCTAACCCCGGGACTTTATCCGAAACGGAGGTCTGATTGCCAGGGCGAGAATCACCCCGCAGCCCATCAGAGTGCCGGCCATATAGAGGCCTCCGGAGAAGGAACCGGTCGCATCTCTGATCCATCCCGTGAGATAGGGGGCCACCCACGCGCTCAAAAACCCGATAAAATTGGCAAGGCCAAAGGTTGTTCCCGCAATCTCCTGCGGCACAAGTTCGCTGAGAAGCGCGTAGTACGGGGGCCAGACGCCGAACATAAACAGGCCTGAACTGAAAAACAGGGCGGTGATCAAAACACTGGAGGCCCTGATTTCCACCGCATAGCCGAGCCCGAACATCAGCAGGGTCCATATGAATGCATTGGCTGCAATAAGGCCTTTGCGTCCGTATCCCTTTCGAGCAAACACGTCACTCATCACGCCGGAAACAAACAGGGCCGGAACCCCCACCAGACCCAATGTTCCGGAAAGAAGCGAACTCGCAAAAATCCCCTTGATCCCTATTTCCTGATAAATGGAAGGCATCCACGTGGCCGTCAGCCAGTAGCCATAAAGGAGGGTGAATCCCAGAAGGTACATCAGCCAGAGATCTCGATCCGTAAATGCCTTTCGATAGGCGGGTGGGGGTTTAACGGCCTTATCCTCCGCAGAAAGGACGCCTGGTTCCTTGATATATTTAAATATCAGGAAAGATGTGATGATGGATGGGAGAGCGAAAACCACAAACACCCATCTCCAGTTCTGGGTCTGCTCAGCAATCATCCCTGCTAAAAAGACACCTAAGAAAAACCCCAGTGCAAGACCCATAAAAGAGATGCCCTGCCCCTGCCCCATTTTCTCCTTCGGCGTAAAGGCAATGATGGTGGGCCGGTCGTTCCCGAAGTAAGTTCCGTGAACAATGCCGGTAAGAAACCGCACAACAATGAGCATCGTGAAGGTCTGGACAGCAGCCGTGGCAAGGGAGAGGATGAACCACAAAGCGGTGCTCAAAATCAGGATCTTCCGCCTTCCGAATCGATCACCCAGGTTTCCGGATGGAAGCTGCATCAGGGTGTAGGAGAAAAAGATGACGCTGAAAAGGGACCCGGCCATGGCATAAGAGAGGCGGTATTCCTCCATGATCATGCCGAGTACAGGGGCAATACCCATCCTGACGAGGTAGAGCGAGATCCATCCAAACCCCATAATGAGCCATACAGTGTGGTATCGTTGCCAGGACATTGATTTCTCCTCTTGCGCGTCTCATCTTCCTGTCTTTTATCAAAAGCGGGTAATAACTGATCTGATCCGTATCGGTCAAGGTTAAACTCTTTACCCAAATAAAAAAGGCGCTCCATTACCCTGCTACTCAGGCTCATCCCTAAACAAAGACAAATGAGTTGAAATGTAAGATGAAATACCATATCCTGACATCTTTGAATACCCACAAGAGCAAACTCGAAATCCCGCTTTCAGCGGGAACCGCTGAGCGCATGCCAAAAAGGAGAGTGAGGCATCATGGAAGTTGTCCTGAGCTGGGTTGCACCCATCTTTTCCGCGGTCGCCGTGGTCCTTTTGATCATCCTTCTCAGAAACGCATCGAAGGATCGAACCGAAAGGGTCGAACAGGCGATTCGCGAAGAATTTCGTTTCAGCAGGGAAGAATCGGCACGGGCTGCACGGGACCTGCGTGAAGAAGTGGCTGCCGCCCAGAAAGCATCCATTGAAACAATGATTCAAACAATCGCCGAAATGGGTAAACTGCAAAGAAATCAATTAGAGTCTGTTGAAAAGCGTATTCAGGGGCTCACCGACTCGAACGAGGCCCGAATGGAGAAGCTTCGTGACACCCTTGACGCGCAACTGAAATCCTTGCAGGAAGGGAATGAGAAGAAGCTCGATCAAATGCGACAGACCGTAGATGAGAAACTCCAAAGCACCCTCGAAAAACGGCTTGGCCAGTCTTTCAAGCTCGTAAGCGAGCGACTGGAGGCAGTACAGAGGGGTCTTGGGGAAATGCAGAACCTTGCATCCGGCGTTGGCGATCTCAAGCGCGTGCTTACCAACGTAAAGGCTCGAGGAACTTGGGGCGAAGTTCAGCTCGGTGCACTCTTGGAGCAAATCCTTACACCGGCTCAGTATGACAAAAACGTCCAGACACGGGAAGGATCCCGGGAAATGGTGGAATATGCGATTCGTCTGCCCGGGCCTGACAAGGATATGAGATCGAGTGTCTGGCTGCCCATCGACTCAAAATTTCCGCAAGAAGACTATCTGAGGCTTGTGAGTGCAGCAGATGCTGCTGATGTGGACGCGGTGGAAAAGGCTACGGCAGCCCTTACCCGTGCGGTCCAAAGCTCGGCAAAGGAGATCGCAGACAAATATCTTGACCCCCCAAGAACAACCGATTTCGCGATTATGTTCCTCCCCACGGAGGGTCTGTACGCCGAGGTACTTCGACAACCCGGCCTCATGGAAAAGATCCAGCAGACATTCCGGGTTGTTGTCGCAGGTCCCACCACACTGTCGGCAATCCTGAGCAGTTTACGAATGGGCTTCCGGACCCTGGCCATAGAGAAGCGATCCAGCGAGGTCTGGAAGATTCTCGCAGCAGTCAAGACGGAGTTTGGCAAATTCGGGGATGTTCTCACCAGGGTCAAAAAACAATTGGATACCGCATCAAACACCATTGATCAAACCAATGTCCGGACAAAGGCCATGCAGCGGAAACTCCGTACAGTTGAGCAACTCCCCCTGGACGCCTCTGAAAAACTCTTGGGTCTTTCTGAACAGAGACCAACCGAAACAATGGATGGCGAAACCAGGACGTAGGGGAAAAGCGTTATGAAAAATGCGACCCCATCCTACCAGGAAGGGCGCGGATGCTGGGACGGTGACACAGGGGCTTGATCTTGCCCGGAGGGCGGGGCAAGAATACAAACCAGCTGCAGAACGGAAAAGGCACAGGCGGGGGTTTGGCGCCCCGACCGTGCCTTCTACGGGTATCATCAAAGACCCGGAACCGAAATTCCAGATTCCCTTACTTCATATCTATGGCTTTTCTCCAGCCGGTTATGGGAACAAACCGCTTCTGTTCCAGGTCTGCTTTAAAGAATCTTACTTCGTTTGGAGGAGAGTGATTCCCCTTTTTCCATGAGATGAGAGGGGTAATCCCCATGGTATCAAAAGGCCTGGATGACTCAAAGGCCTTCTGCAGCGTGTCCGGATTGAGGTCTTTGCCCGCCCGTTTGAAGGCCTCAGTGAAAAGGATACCTTGGAGAAAACCATTCGTGTACAGGGACTTCAAAGGGGGCTTGCTGTCGTATTTCTTCGTAAGCTCCCGGGCAAGAATCATCCCTTTTGAATCACTGTACCATGAATCTATGTAATTGACCCCTATCAGGTTCTCCGCGGCAGGCCCGGCCAGCTTGATGATGAGGTCATCGGTTGCCCAGTTTATGGCAAATATCTGAGGTTTATAGTTATATTTCTGCGCCGCTTTCAGAAATGTTACGGTATCCGGGATGAGACAACTGAAGATCACTATATCAACACCTGCCTTCTGAAGACTCAAAACCTGTGAACTGGCATCCACTGAACCCATGGGCAAAACCACCTCAGCCGCCATCTTTATCTTGTACTGTGCGGCACGTTTCTTTGCTCCTCCGAGACAGGCCTTGCCGAATTCCGTCTCCGCATAGACCAGGCCTATCTTGGGCTTAGAGGCCTTTAGATCGTGGAATATATAATCAAATATGATGAATATCTGTTGCTCGTAAGATGCCCCGATATTAAAGATATAGGGTTTGTGGGGAAGGTACATCTCCTCGGCAAGGCTGTTGGGGATGTTGCTCGTCTTGTATTTCTTTATGTTGGCAAAGTTGGCCACCTGCTGTGGTGTACCGCCGCAAGTGATAATGGAGAGCACCTTGTCCCTCATCATCAGCTTTTTAAAAGCCGCCAGAGACAGGTCTGCCTTGAACTGATCATCCTCATGGATCAGAACGATCTTCCTTCCATTCACTCCGCCAAGATCTTCATTAACATAGCGGAAGTAGTCCTTGTCGCCCTGTGATTGTGATTTCCCCATGATCGCTACCGGACCGGTTTTGACCATTATGATACCCATTTTTATGGTGTCACTTGTTACGCCTCTTCCCGAATGTGCAGATGTGGTTAAAAGACAAAAAGTGCTAATGAATATAATCGCCGTCAGCATGCAAAGGACCTTTGTTTTCATGATTCCCTCCCGATTTTTATGTGTGATTACTGTGACTGATTCCCGAAAAATGTAAGGTTTCATCACCTCCTCTCCCCGTTTGGATCGACTATTGTATATTTAAGGAACCGTTTCTAAAAACCATATCAGGCATCAATAAGTAAAGGGCCATGTCTTGAAACTGGTCTTGATCCTTGCCCAGATTGCAACCAGCCCCCCAGGCTCAAAAATCAGGAAAAGCATGATCAGGAGCCCGAAAAAGGCAATATTCCAGTCATCTGAAAATTTGTCTGCCACCACCGGGTAAATCTGTCCGATGGCGTACGAAACCCACCTGAGCCCCTCAGGGACAAGCGTGATGAATACGGCCCCGAATATGGAACCTAAGATGGTTCCCATACCGCCTATGATGATCATGGCAATGAACTCAACCGATAGCATTATGTTAAAATGTTCAGGATGCACGTAGCTGGTATAGTATGCATAGAATCCGCCTGCTAAACCGACATAGAAGGAACTCAGGGCAAAGGCCAGGACCTTGTATCTGGTGAGGCTCACCCCCATGGATTCAGCGGCAATATCCCGATCGCGGATGGCAATAAATGCCCTTCCCACCTTTGTGCGGAGCATGTTTTTTGCGGCCAGCAACAGGAGGGCGGTGATTGAAAACATCAGATAATAAAATTTCTCATCCGTATCAAGGGGATAACCGAAGATCTCGATGGGAGATACTGAGATCCCCCTGACTCCCTTGGTGAGGGTTTCCCAGTGGATGGAGAGGTGGGTAATCACCTCACCGAATACCATTGTGGCCATGGCGAGGTACAGTCCCTTGAGCCTCAAACAGGGAATGCCGATAACCACCCCTGCGGCGGCGGACATGACACCGGCAAGGGGCAGGGAAACCCAGAAAGGGGCATTAAAAGTGAGTGTAAGGATCCCAACCGTGTAGGCCCCGATGGCCATGAATGCAGCATGACCGAGCGAAATCTGACCGGTACATCCCGTCAGGATATTCAGGCCCAGCGCCCCTAAAATAGCGATCTCCGAAAGATTGACAAGGTAGATTATATAGGAATCCGCAACAAAAGGGAGGATGAGGAACAGGGCGAGAAACAGGCCCAGCCAGACCTTGATCCAGATAGTCTGAAATAGCTTTATATCTTCCCTATAGCTTTCCTTGAAGCCTTTGCTAAGTATGACCAAGACAGTTCCTCAAACCCTCTCGATTTCCTTTTTTCCGAAAAGGCCGTAAGGCCTAACCATCAATATAATAAAAAGAACGATAAAGCTGCTGAGGTTTTTTATCCCGCCTCCAAAATACTGATCCAGATACCCGCCTGCGAGGTTCTCTATCACGCCTATTATCAAGCCCCCTATAATGGCGCCCGGAATACTGTCAAGCCCCCCTAAGATAACGGCAGGAAAGGCCTTGATTGCCACTAAGGAGAGTCGGTTGTTCATTACCAGCACATTAGCCAGAAAGATCCCCGCAAGGGCCGCAATCAAGAAGGCGATCCCCCAGACTATGGCAAAGACTTTTTTCACGCTTATCCCCATTAGCATGGCGGCTACCTGGTCGTTGGCAGTGCTTTTCATGGAAAGGCCGGTGCGGGTGAACCTGAAAAACACCAGAAGGACAAGGATCATCAATACTGCAATGATGATGACCCACAGGTGCTGGTGTGACAGGGTGAGTCCCCAGAGGTCAAGGGGCTTGTCAGGAAAAGGTGACGGGAACACCCGATTATCATGACCGAAGATAATACCTGTGGCGCTCCTGAGGAAGATGCTCAGCCCCAGGGTGACCATGACCACGG